>SMEN01000014.1_pt1 | contig 72758 bp, 68 predicted proteins | sample 2456271 | NCBI WGS metagenome assembly SMEN01 (sample SAMN10132593, study PRJNA489261) | soil metagenome | isolation source: day1 control-loamy sand soil ammended with raw manure from dairy cow... | place: USA | collected 2015-04-01 | reverse complement strand
AGGAGTTCAAGGTCAATCTACATATGAAATTTGGCAGGGTTTACCAGGTAATGATGGTAAAACTATTATTGAATTTTTAGAAAGTTTTCGTGGTGAAACTGGAGCTATTGGTTTGACTGGACTTACAGGATCACCTGGTCCAACAGGAGCTACAGGAGCAAAAGGTAATACAGGATCACCTGGACCAACAGGAGCAATCGGGCCAGAAGGACCAGAAGGACCAGTAGGACCATCAGGACCCGCTGGAGCAACTGGAGCAACTGGAGTAGCTGGTCCAGAAGGACCAACCGGACCAACCGGACCAATGGGACCAACAGGTCCAGCAGGACCTATGGGATCAACAGGACCGACAGGACCGACAGGACCTGCTGGAATTGGAGGGAAAATTACAGCTGGAGATGCGATTGGTTTAACTGGAACAGGAACTAATTTGGATCCATATCATTTATCAGTAAATGTTGATAATGGTTTGACGATAGATGATAATAAAATTAAGCTTGGAGGTTCTTTAACTGAATCTATAACTTTCAATACAACAGCTACAAATTCAATAGCTATAGTTGGTTTAGAAACAGGAAATACTTCAGATCATATTATTGTTACTGATACTAATGGTGTTTTAAAAAGCGTCAATGCTGTTACTCCTAGTTTTTTTAGTTTACCTACAATTGTTTTGCCAACTACAAATTCAAACCTTCCTAGTTATGTTACATATAATTTAGGGGAGTTTACTGTAAATTTATATGATTTGTATTCTAAGCAATTTGGAATGGTAGGGAATGTTGTCGGTACTTCAAGATCAGCAATTAGAAGCGAGAATGCAATTTCAAATTTACCTTTGTTTTCACAGAATGAATTAGAATATTTCATAACCTATTTTGATAATACGGTTTATAATCCTCTGACTATAACCCTATCCGAAAATGGTATTTTGACTTATACAATTGTTCCTTCAGGAACTCCTTCTACAAAGACATATATGAACATAGTTTTTAAAGTTAACTAAAATATTAGTTAACTCTTGAACTAAATGTTACTCATTGTACATTTTGGTAATTTAATTTTTAAAAAAGCACGAATTTATATTTAAGGTTTTGAACTTTTACATAAGAGTTTAATATCATTTGAATATAGATTATCTTTTAATAAGTAGTCTGCTTTTTTTGTAATTATTTTCCAATATGTGTATTTACGAACATTTAAAAGAACATATATGAGAAAAATAGTGAATACAATATCAGTTTTGATTTTGGGTTTGCAATGTCAAGCTCAAGTCAATGAAGCCGTTAATCGTGGCTTAATATATACAAAAACAGGAACTCAAGTTTCAAGTAATTTAAATTTCACTAATGAGTCTTCAGGTAATTTCATAAACAATGGAGAATTTCATTTTTACAGAAATTATAAAAACGAAGGACTATTTAGTTATTCATCGAATTCAACTTCTGGCTATGTTGTCTTTGAAGGTAAAAATGATATTATTCAGAAAATAACTGGAGATTCTCCAAGTTTCTTTTATGATGTATTATTTAATAAACCTGCAATAGATTACGCTTTTCATTTAGATAATGAAATTGAAAGTTCTGGAATTGTAAATTTTTATGATGGAATTGTACTTGTAAATAAAAATAATGGAGGTTCTTTTACCTTTCTCGATGGTGCTAATCAAACAAATGCTTCTTCAAAAAGTTTTGTCGATGGACTAGTAACAAAGGAAGGTAATGATTCTTTTAAATTTCCAATTGGTGGTTCTGGACATTATCGATTTGCTAGTATTTCTGCTCCGTCTAATGTTGTGGATCAGTACATTGGGCAATATTTTTATGAAAATACTGATAATTTATATCCCCATAAAAATAAAACAGGTGTTATTAATAAAATTAATGATAAAGAATATTGGATTATAAACAAAGAAATTTATAGTAAAAATTCTGTGATTTTAACGCTTTCTTGGGATGATCAAATCACTCCAAAAGATTTGCTAGTCGAAGATGCCAAATATTTACATGTTGTTCGTTGGGATTCGAGCCAAAATCTTTGGGTTGATGAAGGTGGAATTGTCGATTTTCAGAATAAAACAGTAACAACTCCCGTTGAAGTTGATGGATTCGGAATTTTTACTTTAGCTACTATAAAACCAAATCTTTTGAATCCTGGAGATGTTGTTATTTATGATGGTGTAACTCCAGATGGTGATGGAATTAATGATTATCTGATTATTGATAATATTCAAAATTTCCCAAAAAATTCTGTAAAGATTTTTAATCGTTGGGGAACTGAAGTTTATCATACATCAAACTACGATAGTGATAATAATGTTTTCAACGGTTTTACTAATACCGGACAATCTTTTGGTGGTTCGAATAAATTACCAACAGGAACATATTATTATATTTTAGAATATGAATATAATCGTGATGGTGAATCTTATATGGTTAATAAGGCAGGTTTTTTACATTTAGAAAATAACGATTAAATCTAACAAAGCATGAAAAAAATAATTTTATTGGCAATGTTAGCTTTAAATAGTTTATTTGCCTTCGCTCAGCAAGATCCGCAGTACACACATTATATGTACAATACAACAAATATAAATCCGGCATACGCAGGATCTCGTGGAACAATGAGTATTTATGGTATGAGAAGAGATCAATGGATTGGGCTTAATGGTGCTCCAAAAACCAATGCTTTCTCAATTAATACGCCAATTAATAATAGTAAACTAGGTTTAGGAATCTCTTTTATGAATGAAGAAATTGGTGTTATGAAAGAAAATACCTTTTCTGTAGATCTTGCTTATACAGTGAATTTAAATGGATATGATAATAAATTAGCTTTCGGTCTGAAAGGTTCTGCAAATTTATTGGACGTAAATTATAGCAATCTAAATTTACATAATCAAAATGATCCAAGATTAAGTAAAGATATTGCGAATCAGTTTACTCCAAATATCGGAGCCGGAGTTTATTATTATAATACAAAAAGTTATATTGGTTTATCGGTTCCAAATTTTTTAGAAACCGATCGTTATAACGATAATATTTATGCAACGGTTCAAACTAAAATGCATTTTTATTTAATGGGAGGTTACGTTTTTGATTTGAATCCGAATCTAAAATTCAAACCAGCCGTAATGTTCAAAGCAGTTCAAGGAGCTCCAATACAATCAGATATTACTGCAAATTTTTTGTTTAGCGAAAAGTTAACTTTAGGAGCAGCGTATCGCGTAAATGCAGCTTGGAGTGCTTTAGCGGCATTTCAGATTACAGATGGTTTAATGTTGGGATATTCGTACGATGGCGATACAACTAAATTAGCTAATTATAATTCAGGTTCGCATGAGATTTTTTTGAGATTTGAATTATTCAAAAAGTACGATCGTTTAATGTCACCTCGATTCTTCTAAAATATGAAAGTTATGAAAAAAGGATTAAAATTAGTTGCCTTGGTATCTGCTTTGTTTTTAGGAAATACCTTCGTACAAGCCCAAACTGGTTTGAAACGCGCAAATAAACAATATGATAATTTAGCATATTATTATGCGATAAATACTTATGAACAAGTTGCAAATAATGGTTTTGTCAATTCTGATATTTTAAAAAAATTAGGTAATTCATATTATTTTAATGGAGAATATGCTTCTGCAAATAAATGGTATGGAATCTTATTTACGGATTATAATTTTGAAGATTTAGAGTCTGAGTATTATTATCGTTATGCAGAAACTTTGAAAAATATTGGTGATAATCGGAATGCTGATTTATATTTTAAAAAATTTGCAGAAAAAAATCAAAATTCGACGCGTGCTTTAATTATCAGTTCAAAGGTTGATTTTCAAGAAGAAATTGTTAGAAACTCTGGAAGATATATTTTAAATTCATTGGAAATAAATTCGCCATATTCAGATTATAGCGCAAGTTTTCATGACGAAAAATTATTATTTACATCTGCTCGAGATACAGGTAATTTTTTCAAACGTATTTTTAGTTGGACAGGTGGTTCTTTTACCAAAATTTATCAATCTGAAATTGATTCTGTAGGTAATCTTGCAAAGCCAAAACGATTCAATGGTAAAGTAAATAGTATTTTTAACGAATCATCTCCTGTAATTACAAAAGATGGAAAAACCATGTATTTCACTAGAAATAATTATTTGAATGGTGAACGTGGTTATGATCTAAATAATATCACACTATTAAAAATCTATCGTGCAGAATTCATAGATAATAAATGGACAAACGTTACCGAACTTCCATTCAATGATCATAATTTCAATACGGCGCATCCAACTTTGAATGCAAACGAAGATGAAATGTATTTTATTTCGGATCGTTCTGGAGGTTTTGGAAGTTCTGATATTTGGAAGGTTCCTATTTTGAAAGAAGGCTTTGGACAACCTATTAATTTAGGATCTGAAATCAATACAGATGGACGAGAAACTTTTGTTTTTATTACTGATAACAATGAATTGTATTTTTCAAGTGATGGGCGTCCAAGCCTTGGTGGTTTAGATGTTTTTGCATCTAAGATTATGAAAGATGGTAGTTTCAGTCCTGTTCAGAATGTTGGCGCACCTTTGAATAGTCAATATGATGATTTTGGATATATCATCAATCAACAAACAAAAAGAGGATATTTCTCGAGTAATCGAAACGGTGGAATTGGTAAAGATGACATTTATGGTTTTCTTGAAACTAGAAGTTTAAATTTCAATTGTATTCAAGATTTAGGACTGATTGTGGTTGATAGTAAAACTAAAGCTGTGATTCCAAATGCCAAAATCGATTTGTATGATATGGGTTATGAGTTACAAAATTCAACAAATCGTATGAAAGATGGAAGTTATGTTTTTGATTATGATTTTGAATGTAGCGAAAGTTATCGTGTTCGTGTTGATTATCCTGAATATGAAATAAAAGAAGAAGTTGTTGTACTTGATAGCGAACAAGGAAAAACAATTCGTACTATTGAAATTAATAGGAAGAAAATCGAAATTAAACCACAAGATGATTTGTTTAAAGTGTTGAGTTTGAAACCGATTTATTTTGATTTTGATAAAGATTTTATTCGTTCAGATGCAGCACGAGAATTGGTTAAAATTGTTGCCGTCATGGAAGAAAATCCAAAGATGACAATTGATGTTCGTTCATTTACAGATAGTAGAGGAAATGATGATTACAACTTGAAATTATCTCAGCGTAGAGCAAAATCTACTGCGGAATGGATTATTTCTCAAGGAATTTCTTCTGATAGAATTACCTATAAAGGATTTGGAGAAACACTTTTATTAAATCATTGTAAAGATAGTGTTCAATGTTCAAATGAAGAGCATGAAGTAAATAGAAGATCTGAATTTATTGTTATAAAATTATAATAGAATGTAATGCATGAAAAAAGCTGTTTCGATTTTGAAACAGCTTTTTTTTATTCTTTCGAAGCAATCAATTCTACCAATAATTTTTTTGCTCTAAGTAATTTTATTTTTACGTTATTTAACGGTTCATTGATTTCTTCAGCTATTTCGTTATAACTCATTTCCTGAAAATAACGCAACTGAATAATCTCTTGATAATGCGGTTTCAGTTGTTTGATGCAATTTTTTAAAGTTGCTAAATTCTGCTCAAAAATCAATTCATCTTCTAGCGTTGGCGAATCATCTGCAATGTTTTTGTAAATGAATTCTTCATCTTCTGTCATCTCAACAAAATAAGAAGCCTTTCGTTTTCGCAACATATCAATATGAACATTTTTTGCAATGCTAATCAACCAAGTATTAAATGCATATTCTGGATTGTAATTTTTGATTTTATCAAATGCTTTTGAAAATGTTTCAATGCAAATATCTTCAGCATCCGTTTCGTTTCCGCTACGTTTTAGCATAAAATTATAAACCTCATTCCAATAGTAATTAAGGATTGAAGTAAAAGCAATTTGGTCGCCCGTTTTGGCCAATTCAATTTTTTCTTTTATGTCGATTTTCTTGTCCAATCTAGGCAGTTTTTTTTCTAAATATATTTTGTATTGAATATTTTACTTGATTTATAGTTCGATGAAATTCTAAAATTGGAAACATCCAAATCAAATCTTTTTGTTGAAATTTACTTAAAGATTTCCCAACAACAATCCAACTTATCAAATATCTAAAAGCAATAATAATAGTTGTAATTATCCATTCAATTTGTAAACTCAATAATGTAATTGCAAAAACAAAAAACAAAAATTGCGAAGTATTAAATAAGCGAACTTTAACTCGTGTTGCATTGTTTAATTTTGATAAAACAATTTCATCTTCTTCTTTCTTTGTTTGCCATTCTTTTAATTTAGTTATTGGTTCTAAATAAACAAAGGCATTTTTAGAAATCGTATAAGTCGTATTTTTACTTTGAGAAGCTTCATTCATGAATAATTCTTGCTCGGCAAAACGAGTATTCATGTGTGTAATGAAACCGTTTACTTTATAAAATTCTTCTTTTTTATATCCAATATTTTTAGAAAAATAAGAAAATGGTGAACCATAATTTGTCCAAGAAAAACTATGTAATTGTGAAAAAACAGAATCAAATCGAATAATCTTATTGAAAAAACCTTTAAGTTTAATGTACATCGAAGGTCCTAAAATAATGGTTTTATTAAAGGTGAAATTCGAAGCCATTGATATAATCCAAAACTCGTTATCGATGTTTTGTTCAGCATCAATAAAAAGCAAATATTCGTTCTTAGAAGCTTTGATTGCTAATGTTTGTGCATATTTTTTATTGTTCCAAAAAGCTTCATTATTTTCAACTCGACACAATCTAATGTTTGAAAACATTTGTGCATATTCCTTAAAAATATCTAAGGTTTCATCAGTTGATGCATTGTCAACCAAAACCAATTCGTAATCATGGTAATTCTGATTTACCAAATTTGGAAGTAATCGTTTTACATCTTCAGCCTGATTTCTCGCATAAACAATAACCGAAATCGGAATACGTTTTGGATTGTTTTCATTTTCTTTCGAAAAAGAGAAACTCGAAAAAACGCCTAAATAATAAAACAATTGAACAACGACAATTCCTATGAATACATAAAGTATCAGCATAGGAGCAAGGCTTAAAAACTCGGGTGATAAAGGTATATTTTCTAGCAATTTTTTTATATTTAAATAATATTTACTTCAGGAATGATATTGATTTTGAAAAGCTCGTTAACTTTAGTTTGAATCTGATGAGCAACTGCCAAAATTTCGGATCCAGTTGCATTTCCGTAATTCACCAAAACCAAAGCCTGATTTTTATGAACTCCGGCATCTCCAAAACGTTCGCCCTTAAATCCAGCTTGCTCAATCAACCAACCAGCTGGAATTTTAATTTCATTTTCAGAAACCGCATAATGAGGAACATTCGGATTAGTTTCTAAAAGTGCTTCAAATTGCGTTTTTGTGATAACCGGATTTTTAAAGAAACTTCCGCTATTTCCTATTTCTTTTGGATTTGGAAGTTTGCTTTCGCGAATTTGAATCACTGCTTTACTTACATCCTGAATCGTTGGATTTGTAATTTGCATTTTTTCTAATTCTTGTTTTATCGCTCCGTAATCAATATGTAATTTATGATTTTGTTTTGTAAGTTTAAATTGAACAGATAAAATAATATATTTTCCTTTCAATTCGTTTTTGAAAACACTTTCGCGATAACCAAAATTACAATCTTCTTTATAGAATGTTTCGATTTCAAATGTTTCTAAATTTAAAGCTTTGCAAGAATAAAATGAATCTTTGATTTCAATTCCGTAAGCTCCGATATTTTGCATTGGTGAAGTTCCAACATTTCCAGGAATTAAGGATAAATTTTCTAATCCACCAAAGTTGTTTTTCAATGTAAATTGTACAAATTCGTGCCAAACTTCTCCAGCCATCGCTTCTACAATAAAGAAATCATCTGATTCTTCAATAATAGAAATCCCTTTTAAATTTAATTGAATAACCAATTTATCAATATCTTTTGTCAAAAGAATATTACTTCCACCGCCAAGAATAAAAAAATCGTTTTTAGGTGTTTGTTTCACTAAATCAATCAATTCGGTAATATTTTCAACAATTGTGAATTCACGCGCATTTGCATCAATTCCAAATGTATTGAAGGTTTTAAGTGAGTGGTTTTTTAAGATTTCCATTTTGAATATTTTGGTTTGCAAAAATAATGAAACAAATGATATTTTAATTTTAAAGTTGAAAGATTTCGTAATCTAAATGCGTCGATTTGACAATCAGTTCCGTACGGTCTTCGTGCGTATCGGTAATGAACAATTGTCCAAAAGTTTCATCGTTTACCATTTCTACAATTTGTTGAACTCTAAAAGCATCTAATTTATCAAAAATATCATCAAAAAGCAAGATAGGTAAAACACCACTTTGTTTCTTTATAAAATCGAATTGAGCTAGCTTTAAGGCAATTAAAAATGATTTTTGTTGTCCTTGAGAACCGTATTTTTTAATCGAATGATTTTCAATTTCCAACAATAAATCGTCTTTGTGTGTGCCAACAGTTGTGTATTGGACAGCGCGGTCTTTTGCTAATGATTCTTCAAATAAATCTAATAAAGGTGCTTCATCAAGTTGACTGAAATATTTCAATTGAACTTGTTCTTGAGAATTGGTAATTTGCTGATGATATTTTTGAAAAGTTGGAACAAATAATTCCATAAAATCTTTTCTTTTTTGATGAATCGATGTTCCCAAATGATGTAATTGCTCATTATAAATTGAAAGTGTTTCTTTATCAAAAGTATAATTCACAGCAAAATATTTCAAAAGGGCATTTCGTTGCATAATGATTTTTTGATATTGAATCAACTCTTGAAGATAAACAGCATCTAATTGAGAAATTACGGTATCAATGAATTTACGACGAGTTTCACTTCCTTCCGAAATCAAATCTTGGTCTGAAGGTGAAATAATCACAAGCGGAATCAAACCGATATGTTCAGAAAAACGTTCATAAGCTTTTCCGTTTCGTTTTATGATTTTTTTTTGCCCTTTTTTTAGACTACAAACCACATGTTCGTTTTTGTCGTTTTTTTCAAAAATTCCATCAACAACAAAAAAATCTTCATTATGTTTAATGTTCTGTAAAGCAATCGGATTAAAGTAACTTTTTCCATTTGCTAAGTAAAAAATAGCATCTAAAATATTGGTTTTTCCAATACCGTTTTTGCCAACAAAACAGTTGATTTTATGCTTGAATTCAAAGCTTTTATCGCTAACATTTTTATAGTTTAATATCGAAAGATTTTTTAAATGCACGTTTTTATTTTTTTGTAAAAATTTAAATATAAATGAAGGTATTGCAAATTTCTGAAAAATATCGTTAAGAAAGACTTTTATATATGAATAAAAATCCTATTTTTGTGGCTTTAAATTTCTAAAATATTATGGCAACATATAATAAAAGAGGATACAAAGCTCCAAAACCTGAAGAAGAAGCAGATGAAACTGTTACAGCTCAATATATTAATGATAAAGATAGTGAAACAGCTGAAGTTTTTGATACGTTAGATACAACAGCATCGAAAATGGGAACTTGGTTTACAAGAAATCAAAAGTTTATTTTTGGAGGTATTTTTGTTTTAGCAGTTGCAACTGTTGGATATTTAGGATACAACCATTTTATTATGGAGCCAAATGAAGAAGAAGCTGCCAACGAAATGTTCCAAGCACAACAATATTTTGACCAAGCAGTAAATGGACAAGATACGGATTCTCTTTACAATTTAGCTTTAAATGGAGCTGAAGGAAAAATGGGATTCTTAAAAATCGCTGAAAACTATTCAGGAACTAAAGCTGCATCAATTTCTAGCTATTATGCTGGTATGGCTTATTTAAATACTGGTAAATTCAAAGAAGCGATTGGTCAGTTAGAGAAATTTCAATCTGAAGACTTAATGTTAAAAGCAACTTCTTTAGGTGCGATTGGTGATGCGTTTTCTGAATTAAATCAACCAAACGAAGCTTTAGAATATTATTTAAAAGCAGCTAATCATAATAAAAATGATTTTACTACACCACGTTTTTCTTATAAAGCAGGTTTAGTTGCATTGCAATTAGGTAAAAAAGAAGAAGCTTTCAAATTATTTACTTTAGTTAAAGAAGAATATAAATCATCTCCTGAAGCAGCAAACGTTGATTATTACTTAGGAATGTCTCTATAATATTATGGCAACAGCTAATAAAAATCTTTCGAATTACGATAAAACGCAGTTGATTGACGCTAAACCATTTCGTTTTGGAATTGTGGTTTCTGAATGGAACGATAAAATTACAAACGGATTGTATCAAGGTGCAGTTGATGCTTTAATCGATTGTGGAGCTTTACCAGAGAACATTGTTCGTTGGGATGTTCCAGGAAGTTTTGAATTGATTTTTGGTTCGAAACGTATGATTGAAACACAACATGTCGATGTAGTTATTGCAATCGGTTGTGTTATCAAAGGTGAAACAATGCATTTCGAGTTTGTTTGTGATGGTGTTACGCAAGGAATCAAAGATTTGAATGTGAAGTATCATATTCCAACCATCTTTTGTTTGTTAACTGATAATAACGAGCAACAATCTATCGATAGAAGTGGTGGAATTCACGGAAACAAAGGAACTGAAGCTGCAGTTGCTGCATTAAAAATGATTGCTTTAAATCAATAAGATTTATAAAAATATTTCAAAGCCTTTTTACAACTTAATATTTAGTAAAAACAGACCTATTTGTTTATTTTTGTTAATTAATTTAAAACCAAATTATTCATGTCAAGTATCATCCGTTTACTTCCAGATCACGTAGCAAATCAAATTGCTGCTGGTGAAGTAGTACAACGACCGGCTTCGGTTGTAAAAGAATTACTTGAAAATGCGGTCGATGCAGGTGCAACGGTTATTAAACTTGTGATTAAAGACGCAGGAAAAACCTTGATTCAGGTTATTGATAACGGAAAAGGAATGAACGAAACCGATGCACGTTTGTGTTTTGAACGTCATGCGACTTCTAAAATTTCGATTGCTGAAGATTTATTTAAACTTCAAACGAAAGGTTTCCGTGGAGAAGCTTTGGCGTCAATTGCTGCGATTGCACACGTTGAATTGAAAACCAAACAAGCAGATGCTGAATTGGGAACGCATGTTATTATCGAAGGTAGCAAAATTGTTTCTCAAGAAGTTGCGGTTGTTCCTGATGGAACTTCGTTCATCGTTAAAAATTTATTCTATAATATTCCAGCTCGTAGAAATTTCTTGAAATCTGATACCGTTGAATTCCGTCATGTTATTGATGAATTTGAACGAGTAGCTTTGGCTCATAACAATATTCAATTTGTGTTGATTAATAATGGAAGTGAAATGTTTAATCTTCCTGCATCAAATTACCGTCAGCGAATTGTAAATGTTTTTGGTGGAAAAACCAATGAAAAATTAGTTCCGGTTCAAGAAACTACGGAAATTATCGAAATACAAGGATTTGTCGCAAAACCTGAATATGCTAAAAAGAGTAGAGGAGAGCAGTTTTTCTTTGTTAACGACCGATTCATTAAAAGTGGTTATTTGCATCATGCGGTAACTGCTGCTTTTGAAGGTTTGCTGAAAGAAGGAACGCATCCGAGTTATTTTTTATATTTAACCTTGCCTCCAAATAGTATTGATATTAATATTCATCCAACGAAAACAGAAATCAAGTTTGATGATGAACATGCGTTGTATGCTATTTTACGAGCAACTGTAAAGCATAGTTTAGGTCAATTTCAAGTTTCACCTGTTTTGGATTTTCAGCGTGATGAAACTTTAGATACGCCTTATGCATTAGAAAATACTAAATCTGTTGAACCAACGGTTCAGGTAGATGCTGGTTTTAATCCGTTTTTGGATACTGATGTGAAATTGGGTTCGTATGAATATCAGAAAAGCAATCGTTCGTACGAAGATGTTTTTTCGAGTAAATCGTCAAGTGGATTTAAAAGTTCTAGTTCAGGAAGTTTATCTTCTAAAATGAATGCTTCGAGTTTCCCTTCGTATTCAAAAAATACAGATTCCAATTCTGGTTGGGAAACGCTTTATGACGGAATTAAACCCGCAACAGAAGATATTTTAACAGCTCAAGGACATACTTTTGAATCGGAAGTTAAGAATGAAACTTTATTTGAATTAGACGATACTGAAAGAAATTTTAAAAATCAATCGTATCAAATTCAGAAAAAATATATTGTAAGTCCAATTAAATCCGGAATGATAATCATTGACCAACGTCGTGCGCATCAGCGTATTTTGTACGAACGTTATCTAGAAAGTTTATCCTTACAAAATAATTCAAGTCAGCAATTACTTTTTCCTTTAACTTTATATTATGCAACTTTCGAAATGGAATTGCTAAAAAGTTTACAAACAGATTTAGTTCAAATGGGATTTTTATTTGAAACCTTAGATAACGAAAAAGTAATTATTTCAGGAATTCCAGTTACGATTTCAGAAAGTGAAGTTTCTATTGTTTTAGAAGATTTATTAAACGAATTACAAAGTGAATTCCCTGATGAAAAAGATGTTCTAAAAGATAAAATTGCTAAATCGCTTTCACAAAGTTTAGCTGTAAAAACCGGAACATATCTTACAGATAAAGAACAAGAAAATATTGTAGATTCGTTATTCGCTTGTAAAGAACCAAACGTTTCACCATTTTTAAAACCAACATTCATTACGATGCGTGTTGAAGATATTGATAAAAAATTTATTTTATGATGCCAATTACCAATGTTGTTAAGCAACTTTTAATTATTAATGTGATTTTATTTGGTGCAACTCATTTTGTACCTGTGTTAACCGAATATTTCGCATTGTTTTATTTCGAAAACCCATTGTTTCGAGTGTGGCAAATTTTGACACATATGTTTATGCATGCAAATTTACCACATATTTTCTTCAATATGTTTGCTTTATATTCTTTTGGTTCAACAATTGAACATTTTTGGGGTGGAAAGAAATTTTTATTTTTCTATATTTCATGTGGATTAGGTGCTGCAGTTTTACATACTGCCGTGAATTATTATCAGGTAAACTCTGCAATTGATGTTTTGGTTTCCAACGGTTTTACAGAGAATTCGATTTTTGAAGTTTTGAATTCTCGACGAGATGCTTATGATCCAAATTGGCTACATTACTTATCAAAAAGTCAAATAATGGGGCTATGGGATTCGTATTATGTTTATGCAGTTGGAGCTTCTGGGGCAATATATGGTTTGTTAGTTGCGTTTGCATTTATGTTCCCAAATGCAGAATTAGCTTTGATGTTCATTCCAATTCCAATTAAAGCTAAATTCTTTGTGCCTGCCATTTTATTAATAGATTTATATTTAGGTTTTAGTGGCGGTTCTATTTTTGGTACGAGTACGGGTGTTGCACATTTTGCACATTTAGGAGGTGCTTTAATGGGTTTTATTATGGTTTTGATTTGGAAGAAAAACGAGTTTAACAACATGCGTTGGGATAGATAATTATGGAATTATTACAGAATTTAAAACGTGGTTATAAAGCAGGAAACATCGTACAACGTCTATTGTATTGGAATGTTGCGGTTGCTATTATTTTTATAATATTTAAAGCATTTTATCAACCGGTTTATTTGTTTTTAGTTGATAACATTAGTTTAAATTCTAATTTCGAAATATTTATTTATAAACCTTGGACGCTAATTACCTATAGTTTTTTACATGCCGATTTTATTCATCTGCTTTTCAACTTGTTGATGTTGTATTTTGTCGGGATGTTATTCGAAACGTTTTTTAGTAAATTTCAATTACTTGCTGTTTATATTTTTGGAGGAATTTTCGCTGGAATGACTTATTTAATCGCTAGTAATTTTCTTACTATTAACTCACAAGTAGTTGGTGCTTCTGGTGCGATTATGGCTTTGCTTTTTGCCGTTACTACGTATCGACCGAATATGAACGTCCGTTTGGCTTTGATTGGAAATGTAAAAGTTTGGTACATTGCTGCTTTCTTTGTTTTCTTGGATATCGTTCAAATTCCAATGAGTAATGCAGGTGGTCATATTACGCATTTAGGTGGCGCTTTATTCGGATTTATTTATATTCAATGTTTGAATAAAGGATTTGATATGGGGAAATTTTTTGTTTGGCTTAACGATTTATTTTCTCCAAATAAAAAGAAATGCACTAACTTTAAGAATGTTTATACAAACAATAAAAATGGGCAAACTTCATCTCAATCTAATAAGAATCAAAAAGATGTAGTTCAAATTCAAATTGATGTGATCCTTGATAAAATAAGTAAATCAGGTTACGAAAGTTTATCAAAAGAAGAAAAAGAATTTTTGTTTAAGCAACGCTAAACGGCATGAAAAACCTTTCTTGGTTTAATAAAATAATATATGTGTTCAATGTTATACTCGCTGTATGTACGTTGATAGGATATATTTTGCCTTTTCTAGCGCCAAAATTATTTCCGTTTTTTGCGGTTTTAACTTTGGTTTTACCTTCTTTGCTTATTCTTAATATTTTCTTTTTGGTGTATTGGCTGTTTCAATTCAAACGTCAAATGTGGCTTTCTTCTGTGATTTTCTTGTTGGGAATTACCTTCTTTACTAAATTTTTTAAATTTTCTGAGCAAACTTTAGCCAAAGAAGAAGAAGATTTTACAGTATTGAGTTATAATGTCCGTTTGTTTAATTTGTTTGATTGGATTCCTAACGAAAATATTCCTGAAAATATTAAACGTTTTGTCGAACAACAAAATCCTGATATTATATGTTTTCAAGAATATTCAAAATCAGCAAATTTTGAATTTGGCGATTATAAGTTTCGTCATATTGTAATGCACGGTAAAAAAATAAAATCGGGTCAAGCGATTTTTTCAAAATTCAGAATGATTAATGAAGGTGAAATTACTTTGCCAAACTCCGATAATAATGTGGTTTATGCCGATGTGATTAAAGGAAGCGATACCATTCGTGTTTACAGCATACATTTACAATCAATCAATATCAGTCCAGATATTAATGAGAAAATTGATGAAAGTAAGTCTAAATTGATTTTTAAACGAATTAGTTCCGCGTTTAAAGAACAGCAAGTGCAATCGGAATTAATTCAATCGCACATGAATGATTTTAAAGGTTCTAAAATTATATGCGGAGATATGAATAATTCTGCTTTTTCTTACGTTTACAACAACATCAAAGGCGATATGCAAGATGCATTTGTAAGAGCTGGAAAAGGTTTTGGAAAAACATATAATTATAAATATTATCCTGCTCGAATTGATTATATTTTGGTTGATGATATTTTTGAAGTTAAGGAATTTGAAACCTTTGATAATTTTAAAAATTCGGACCATTTTCCAATTTTAGCACGACTTAAAACAAAAAAAGATGAACCTTAATTTAGATTCATCTTTTTTTTGTTTTAAACGTTCAAGTTCTAAGTCAATTTCCTCAACATATACTTCATCAAATCGTTCAATGTAAGGTTCGTACATTTTAGTTCCTTTTCCAATCAATTCTTTGGCTTTATTCAAATGAAAACTCGCTTTTTCAAAGTTGTTCTTATCCAAATAAATCTTTCCTAATTGATAGTGCATTTCTGTGAAATTATCATAAACAGCCAATTGATTTTCGTAATATTCAATGGCTTTTTCTAAATTATTAATTTCTGTATAGCTTCGAGCAATATAAAAATAAGCTAAGAAATTATCCAAAGGGTCAAACCCTCTTTTTTTATCGAGTTCCAAAAGCTTTTCTAAAGTTTCAATAGCTTCATTATATCTTTTTAATTGAAATTGAGCCTGACCTTTTAGAAGTAAACAAATTTCACCATGACAAGCTTTTAGTGGTTCTTCTTTTTTCATTTCAAGAATCAAATCAACATCTTTTATTGCCGCTTCATAATCTCTATAAAAATACAACATAGACCAAGCTTTGTATTCCAATGCAGCTGTTTTACCTTGCTTTAAATCCATTTCAACCGCTTTGTTTAGTAATTTCATAGCTTTGATATGTTCACCCGCTTTTTTGTAAGAATAGGAATAAGTTTGAACAATATCTTTGCGTTCTGGATTTGCCATCAAAGCCGAATCTTTATAAATGCGATGCATTTCAGACGTTTGATAATAGTTATCTAAAGCTGCCAATTTATTGTATTTATCCGCCAATTGCTTTCTCTCTTCTAAAGAAAGATGCTCAAAGGGATTATTTTGCGCAAAACATCCAACAGTGAATAAACCGATTGCTAATATGTATATTTTTTTTAAGGACATAAATCTATTATTTTACCGTTTTCTATTTTAAACATCAAGAAGTAGTGAATATCATTACCATTATTTTTCTCAGTGTTCGAGTTCCAATCCTTGATTTCTGAAATTTTGGTGATTAAATGTTTAATTAATGCTGTGTCGTAAGTTGCAGCATTATAATTCATATCCATTTGTTCTAAACCAAATCTGCCAATTTCATAATTACAATTTATGGTAAAATGAATGTTAATGTATCCGTTTCCTTTAGTTAAAGGTGCATCTTTTCCTAATGTTTTTAAAAGGTATTTATTTCCTTTTTGATGTCTTAAATCGGGGTCGTAGTTAAAATATTCTTTTGGTCTTCTATCATTACAAATTTGATAAGGTTTTGATTTAATAATACTTGGTTCTACTTTTTTATAATCCTCATAAATTGTTTTCGTTTCAGCATAATGAACCAATCTAAATTCATTGTTTTTTAGTTTGATGATTTCATAAATTCTGTTTGAAAAATTGTCGCTTTTTAATATTTGAAGAAACAAACTTTTTTTGATTTTTTTGATTTCGTATTTATGAGTTTCAAATTCTGAATACATTAAGCTTTCGTCAAAATAATAATCAAATGTAACAGTGATTTCGTTGTTATTAAATTTTAATTGTTTCAAAATTTTTAAATCACTATTTGGGCTTGATGGTGTTTTTTCTATTTTGCTTTGATACGTTTTATGATTTACTTTTTTTATAAATTCTAAAGAATCTTTATTTCTTTCTTCCTTAACATTGAAAAAGAATGCTTGAAAAGCTAATTTATTGTCTTTATAATGTTCAAACTTGGCATTAGATTTTGACTTTTGAATGATTAATTTATTATTATCAACAGTGACCGTATCTGTTTTACTTTTAGGAGTTTTAAATCCTAATGACGCGTTATTATCTTTATTGATTAAATAGACAGAATCATTCTTAAAGCCTAAAAAAACTTCACTAGGAACATTAAAATCTTCGGGAAAATATCCAGAAACATAAGTTCTGAATTGCTTTTTTTTGTTGTTTTGCAACTTATTAAGGCAAATAAACTAAATAGTAAAAGTATTTTTTTCATAACTGTAAAAACGCAACAAGCGATTAACTTAAAAGTTAATCGCTTGTTTTTTTAGATAATCGATTCCGTATCGTCCTTCGTTAAAAAGTAAATCCAGAATGCTTAAGTTATTAATAAAACCGTATTTTTCTTCGAATACTTGCGTATAAGGTTCAAATTGATTTGTGTCTTTTTTTCCGTCAATTAAAGGTCTTAAATCAACCAAATTGGATACTTGCTTATGATATTCATCTGTTTTTTCAAACGGAAGTTTTATTCCTAAACTATCTGTAACCAATTGATGTGTTTCTAAATTTAAATCCATCAAAAAGTCGTGTTTCTTTTCGAATAAACTTCTAAAATCATCTTCGAAATATTCAAAGAAAGGAGAAGTTCTGTAAGCAGATTCTAACGATTTTAGATGCTGTTTTCTCCAATTAAAGTCATATTCGATTTTTACATCTTTATATTTTTGATTTGGAGTTAATCCTTTTTTAATCGGTATATTCAGTAATTGAGTTCCGTTTGCACCGTAAATGTACATTCGGTTTCTATTGGTTTGCTTTTGAAAGTTATCTTCCATTTCAAAAGTAATTTTGTCAGCCTGAATCATTGCAACAAAATGACTAATCGAAGGGAAATAACTTGGATGTATTAAAATATCCATTTTGTGTTTTTAGTATTTGAAACTATCTTTTTTCTTTTTTCTGTATTTGATGAAAGAATAAATTCCCCAAATTACCATCAAAATTGCAAAATAAATAAAGAACGAATGTGGTTGTCCAGTTCCATGAACGGTTGTAAATAAACGATCCCAACGTACTTTGTCAAAGAATTTACCCCAAGGAACGTTTTGATCTAAACTCATCCAAACAAAAACAGGTTTTCCTACGATGTGATCTTCAGGAACAAATCCCCAATAACGACTATCTTCAGAATTATGACGGTTGTCTCCCATCATATAATAATAATCTTGTTTGAATGTATATTCTTTAGCTTCGGCTCCGTTTATTAAAATTTTTCCGTTCTCAACTTTTAAATCGTTGTTTTCGTATTCTTTGATAATTCCTTTGTACATCGGAAGATTATCCATTGTTAACTGAACCGTTTCTCCTTTTGCAGGAATATGAATTGGTCCTAAATTATCACCCGTCCATCCCGGTCTATTATGTGGAAAAATACGTGTTCCTTCATTTGGTGATTCGTATTTTACAATCGAATCAAATACATTTTGTTTTCTTAAATTTTCAACATCATCTGCAATTAAATTGATGAAAATTTCTTTATCTAAAACGGGTTGTGCAGGAATTTGATTTACTTGAAATAGGTTTTCTGGTAAGTTCATTGTTTTGATAAGAAATGTACCGTTACCTTGTTCTTTTGCATCAACTACGTAAGGTGTTATTGCTTCGACTTGTCTGGCGTTTAAACCAGGTATAATGTAAGATGTTGTAAATTCATTATAACCTAATTTGTTAAAATAGCTGTAATCAACACCTTTATCTGAATAAACTGTGTATTTAAATTGTTCTTTAGCACGATCTCCTAAATCTAAAACTTGGCTATTTATATAAACAACACCATCTTTAATCTGAAGATTATCGCCTGGTAAACCTACCGTTCTTTTTACATAATTTGATTTTTTATCGATTGGTTTATCAAAGCGTTCTGTTCCTCTGTAATTAAAATACGGAATTGTATCTGTTGGCCAGTTAAAAACCATAATATCATTATGAGCTGGTTTTTCAAATCCTGGGAAACGGAAGTTTGGAATTTGAATGTCTTTGATGTATGATTTTACATTTGCTAACGGAATGGTATCATGAACCATTGGAAATGCAACTGCCGTTTTAGGTGTTCTAGCACCATAATTCACTTTACTTACAAATAGAAAGTCACCAACTAAAAGTGTTTTTTCTAACGAAGAAGTTGGAATAGTAAACGGTTGAATAACATAAGTATGTATAATTGTTGCTACAACAACTGCAAATAAGATTGAACTTACGGTTTCACCAGTTTCTGTTGTAGGTTTTAAACTTCTGTCTTTGATATATTTTACGTCTTGAACATAGTTTACAACATAAATATAAAATCCAAAAGTAACAACACCTAAAATGGTATCTAAAGTTGAATTTTTACCAAAACTTCTTAATGTTTCAACCCAAATTACTGGGAACATAATTAGGTTTACAACCGGAATAAATAACAAAATAACCCACCAAGTTGGTCGGTTTATGATTTTCATTAAAACGATTGCGTTGTAAATTGGAATAGCTGCTTCTAGAGGTTTTCTGCCTGCTTTTATATAAAGTTTCCAAGTTCCTAAAAAGTGAATTACTTGTACAATTAGAAAAATAATCAACAATTCTGTTAATGCCATACTATTTATTTTTTGATAAACGAAAGTAAAAGATTATTTTGATTTAACCTAAATTCAAAACATCTTTCATTGAATAAATTCCTTTTTTGTTTGCAATCCATTCTGCAGCGATTACAGCTCCTAAAGCAAAACCTTGTCTAGAAAAAGCTTCGTGTTTAATTTCGATTTCGTCAACTTCTGAACGGTAAAAAACATGATGTGTTCCAGGAACATTTTCAATACGTTTTGCTTCGATTAAAATATCCGATTCATTCGGATTTTCTAACGTCCAATTATTATATCTAGAGTTTTCTATGATTCCGTTTGCTAAAGAAATTGCAGTTCCAGAAGGTGCATCAAGTTTTTGAGTGTGATGAATTTCTTCCATTGAAACATTGTAATTATTTAGTTTCGACATTAGTTTAGCTAAATGATTATTAAGCTCAAAGAAAATATTTACACCAACGCTAAAGTTTGATGCGTAAAGAAAAGCTCCGTCTTTTAATTCACACATAGAAACCATTTCATTATAATGTTCCAACCAACCTGTTGTTCCAGAAACAACCGGAATTTTAAAATTAAAACAAGTCGATATATTTTCTACAGCAGTTGAAGGAAGGCTGAAATCTATGGCTACATCTGCGTTCTCTAGACCTTCAAACGTAGTTTCACTAGATTTTTTTAGAATTATTTCATGACCACGAGTTAGGGCAATTTTTTCGATTTCTTTGCCCATTTTTCCATAGCCTAATAATGCTATTTTCATGTTTTTAAAATTTAAAAGTTAATTGAGCTCCGAATTGATAGGTTCCGTTAAATTCGTTATATTGAAAAGAAGGTCTAAAACTCAAGTCGTCATCTACATTAAATTGTTGTAAATGCGCATCAACATTGGCATCGACAATATTTAAAGCATAAATTGCGATGGTAATAACAAGTGATAAATCTCTGTTTTTTTGATAATAACGTTGACCAGTTATTAAACGATCATTATCTAAACGACCAAATTTAGAGTCACTCACATCATGAATGCCTTGAAGTCTTCTTTTGTATTCGTTTCTATATTCTAGATATTTCTTTTGATTATCTATATAAAAATACATTCCTGTTCCAATACCAGCATAAACGATTGGCACTTTCCAGTAACTTTTATTATAAATTTGTCCTAATCCTGGAACTACAGCCGAATAAAAAGCTGCTTTAGCAGGAGAAAGTGGATCGATTGCCTGTTTTGTTAAGGTATTTGTTTTTAGTTTTAAACTATCCGCTTCTTGAGCAGAACAAATGCCATAACTAAATAAGCTGATAATTAAAAAACCAATTACTTTTTGCACTATTTTTCTAATAATTTAAGAATACGTTCTAAATCTTCGGCAGAGTGGAAGGGAACGTTAATTTTACCTTTTCCGTTTGCTGCAATTTTTACATCAACTTTAGCACCAAAAAAGTCAGTGAAAACTTTCTTCTGATTTTCTGAGATCGTGTAAGAAAATTTCTTTTTAGGAGCTTCTTTATCGTTAGTTGCAGTTACACCTTCTTGATATGCTTTTACTAAAGCTTCTGTTTCACGAACTGATAGATTCTCTAAAATAATTTTATGATAAATATCGGTTTGAATGTCGTGATCTTCAATATTTATTATTGCTCTACCATGTCCCATTGAAATAAAACCATCTCTGATTCCAGTTTGGATAATAGGATCTAAACGTAATAAACGCAAATAATTTGTGATTGTTGAACGTTTCTTACCAACACGTTCACTCATTTGTTCTTGTGTTAATTGAATTTCGTCAATTAAACGTTGATACGATAACGCAACCTCAATCGGATCTAAATCATGACGTTGAATATTCTCAACTAACGCCATCACTAAAGATTCGTTATCATTTGCGATACGAATATAAGCTGGAATTGTGGTTAATCCTGCTAGTTTAGATGCACGTAAACGACGCTCTCCAGAAATTAATTGATATTTATTAAAGTCTGTTTTTCTTACTGTGATGGGTTGAATAACACCTAATTCTCTAATAGAAGTTGCTAATTCTTTTAGCGTTTCTTCATTAAAATTTGTTCTAGGTTGAAATGGATTTATTTCAATAGAATCAAGTTCTAATTCGATGATATTACCAACAACCTTATCAGCATTTGTATCACCTACAGATTTTATATCGTTTTCGGGATCTTTCAATAATGCAGAAAGACCTCTTCCTAAAGCTTGTTTTTTTAGTGCTTTGGCCATATTTATTTGGCGTTTTTATTAATAATTTCCTGTGCTAAATTTAAATAATTTGTAGCACCTTTACTTGTAGCATCGTAATTGATAATGCTCTCTCCAAAAGATGGAGCTTCACTTAATTTAACATTACGTTGAATAATAGTATCGAAAACCATATCATTGAAATGCTTTTGAACTTCTTCAACTACTTGATTTGATAAGCGTAAACGCGAATCGTACATTGTTAAAAGTAATCCTTCGATGTCTAATTCAGGATTGTGAATTTTTTGAACACTTTTAATCGTATTTAAAAGTTTTCCTAATCCTTCTAGAGCAAAATATTCGCACTGAATTGGAATTACAACAGAATCTGCAGCTGTTAAAGCATTTAATGTTAATAATCCAAGAGATGGCGCGCAATCGATAATGATATAATCGTATTGCTCTTTTATTTCAGCTAATGCTTGTTTAAGCATGTATTCTCTGTTTTCTTTGTCAACTAATTCAATTTCAATCGCAACTAAATCGATATGAGCAGGAATTAAATGAACATTCGGAGCTGTACATTCTAAAGCAGCTTCTTCAGGTGTAACCGAATGTTCTAAAATTTGATAGGTTCCATATTCAACAGCTTCAACATCGATTCCTAAACCAGATGTAGCATTAGCCTGAGGATCAGCATCGATTAACAATACCTTTTTTTCTAACGCACCTAACGATGCAGCTAAGTTAACAGAAGTGGTTGTTTTACCAACTCCACCTTTTTGATTGGCAACAGCTATGATTTTACCCATTTGTATCTATAAAATTTAGAAATGTAAAAATACGATATTTTATGAGTTTAGAAAATCTAAATTATTAACAATTTGCTAAATGTTGAAATTTGAGCTAATTAGATATTTTATCTTTTATAATGTGTTGGAATTCAATTTTTAGATTTTATTTTATTTATTCTTTTTTTGTTTGATCATTTCTTCTAACATGTCCCACATCTCTGCTGGTATTTTTTCTAACATATTAAATTCTCCTGCACCTTGAAGCCATTCACCACCATCAATTGTTACGACTTCTCCATTGATATAAGCAGAAAAATCTGAAACTAAATAGGCAGCTAAATTTGCTAATTCTTGATGATCTCCAACTCTTCGTAATGGAACTTTTTTCGTAATATCGAATTTATCTTTTAAATCTCCAGGAAGTAAACGATCCCAAGCGCCAGCTGTCGGAAATGGTCCTGGAGCTATCGCGTTCATTCGGATTCCATATTTTGCCCATTCAACGGCCAAGCTTCTTGTCATAGCTAAAACTCCTGCTTTTGCAGTTGCTGATGGAACTACATATCCAGAACCTGTCCAAGCATAGGTTGTTACAATATTTAAAACATTTTTGTTTGTTTGTTTATTTTCAATCCAATGTTTTCCTAATGCTAACGTACAATTTTTACTTCCTTTTAAAACAATATCTATGATGGTGTCAAAAGCATTTGCAGATAATCTTTCAGTCGGAGAAATAAAATTTCCAGCCGCATTGTTAACTAAAACATCTACTTTTCCAAAAGCATCGATTACACTTTGTAACATGTTTTCAACTTGATCGTAATGGCGTACATCACAAGCAATTGCTAAACAAGTTCCTTTTGTTTTTTCTTCTAATTCTTTTGCAGTTTTAGTAAGTTTTTCGATATCTCTCGAAGTTATGGCAACTTTAGCTCCAAGTTCAAGAAAATAGGTAGTCATTGATTTACCTAAACCACTTCCACCTCCGGTAACAATTATAACTTTGTCTGATAACGCATCATCACGTAACATTTTTGCTGAAAAATCCATGTTTTTATTTTTTTGATTGTTACGTAAATATATTTAATAAAACTGGATTTGCTTTTAAGGAATTTAAAAATATTGATTTTTTCTTTACATTTTCATGATTTAATATTAAAAGTTCAATTGGAATTGCTTTGTTTGGTTTTAAAGAGAAAATTATATTGTAAGAATAATTTTGGTTTTATGGATATGATTTTTATAGAGTTGAATTTAAATTCTTTATTGTTTAAAATAAATCTAACAGATTAATAATAAACGCAATTCATTTTTGTTTTCTTTTGGTGCTCGATGAACACAAGGCGGTACAAGTTGTTGCGGATTTTTAACAGCTAATCGCCAAAGATTTCCTAAACCCAAATTGATTGGTTCTGCGTTTGTATTTGCTTGATAATGTAAATCGAAATAAAATTCTTCTAGAAACAATTCAAATTCATCATCGGCACCGTCGTATAATTCTTTTAATTTGCTTCTTATTTCTGGTATTAAAATTTTTTGTGTAACCGAATCGTTTGGTAAAATATCACTTGAAGCTCCAAAATAAGTACATAAAAAAGTATCGGTTGAAATAGGTGAAGAATCAACGTGATATGAATATACATCAGTGGAAATAAAATCTAATGTATCATCTCGTTCGTAACATTTTAATAAATTAAGAGTAGGTGAAGCTCCTAATTCTGACAATAATTTTAAATCTTCAATTATAATTTCTCGAGCTTTATCGCCATTTTCTGAAAGATTCAAATTCATTAAATCATCAATAGTGATAATTGTAATATCTTCATGAAGTATTAATTTGTTTACTATTTCTTCAAAATCACCAATTAAATTTCTATTCCAACAATGTGCATTTATAATTCCTTCGAAAGGTGTTTCAATCAATTCATTAAAATTAGAAAAAAACTTTATTTGATTATTTTTTTGAATATTGTGACTCATGTTTTTCAAGTAGAATTTGACGATATTCTTACAAAAGTAAGTATTAAATTTTGAGTAAAATCTATTTTGAATTACGATTTTATAATTGATTAAAAACCAAATAATGAATAATCATTTAAAAGTTTCCTTTATTTTTGTTGTACTTTAAATTGAAAAATTGATGCATTGGATTGTTTGTGAATCATGTTTGGGAATCGGAAAAAAAAAGCATAAAAGCAGTAAGAAAGCGAATCAAATTGAAGCTTCAAATACATTTTTTAAAAAGTGTACAAAATGCGATGGAAAAGGAATTGTTTCAAGCGCCGAATTTCCAAAACCCAATATTCAGAAATTTCCTCATATTGCTATAATTGGTCTTGGAATTGGTGGAATTACTTTAGCAGTTGCATGTTTGCATCGAGGTATTCCATTTACAATTTTTGAACGTGATGATTCTTTTAATTCGCGTTCTCAAGGCTATGGACTTACGCTGCAACAGGCAAGTAAAATTACAAAATCACTTGGAATTGAACATTTCGAAAATGGAATTGTTTCTTCTCGTCATATTGTTCACGATATTTCAGGAAACGTTTTAGGAACTTGGGGTAAACGCAAATGGATTCCTGAAGAAAATGCCACTTTTTCTAAAAAAACAAATTTACATATTGCGCGTCAAGAATTGCGTTTGATGTTGTTGAATCAATTGAATAATGAAAAGTTCATTCATTGGAATCATCAATTGATTGATTTTGATTCAGATAAAAACATCGGAAATACGTTACATTTCTTAGTAGATGGAGTTGTGAAAAAATTCAATGCAGATTTAATTGTTGGAGCAGATGGAATTCGCAGTGTTGTTCGAAATCAATTATTAAGTGTAAATCACAAACCACTACGATATTTAGGATGTTTGGTTGTTTTGGGAATTTGCTCTTTGCAAAAATTACAACATTTAAAATCAGATTTGTTAGATTCTGCTACTGTTTTTCAGACTGCAAATGGAAACGAGCGAATTTATATAATGCCATATTCTCAAGATTCGGTGATGTGGCAATTGAGTTTTCCGATGGATGAATCAGATGCAATTGCTTTGAGTAAAAAAGGTGCAACTTTTCTTAAGCAAGAAGCAATTAATCGTACAGATTGGCACACTCCGATTCCTGAAATTATTTTTGCTACGGATGAAAGTTTAATTACGGGTTATCCTGTTTATGATCGTGAAGTACTTAAAACTGAACTTACTGAACTTGATAAACCCGCTACATTGATCGGAGATGCGGCACATCCAATGAGTCCGTTTAAAGGACAAGGTGCAAATCAAGCGATGTTGGATGGTTTGGCTTTAGCAAGAAAAATTTATGCAAAATATAAATTTAAAGATTATGATAAATCATCAATTCGTAAAGTTGTTTTAAACGATTTTGAATCTGATATGATTTCAAGAAGCTCAATTAAAGTGAAAGAATCAGCCGCTGCTGCAGAATTTCTACATTCGACAGACGTTTTAATTGAAAGCGATCAACCACGTCGAAAAATTAATGATTAGTTGAAGTTTTGAAAAAATCTACAAATGTTAAATTATTTGACACCAGGGTAAACCCTTAGTGTTCTTTATTTTGATTCATTTAAATTTACATATCTTTTAAACACATTTTTTTTTACAATAGGAAAGTTATCGAAATCAAATATTGATTTCGATAACGAATCCTAATTTTCTATTAGCCAAAACCAAAATTAAAATACTATTATGTCAAACACATTACCACAATTTTTCAATTACGATGAAAATAAAGTTGACGCTGGATATGAAGCGTTACACGATTTTTTTTTGAGTTGGACTTTACGTTGCGCTGTTGATGATTATGCCACTTTTGAAAATAAAGTTCAACATTATTCCAAACGTATATTATTGCATTTACTTTTTGAAAACGAATTTACACTTTGCAAAATCATTAGTGTAAAAACGAAAAAACAACTTGGTTACATTGATTTATTGGTAGAAGTTACTCTTCAAACAGAAACAGATGAATTAAAAGAATATGTTTTGAATATCGAAAACAAATGGTATTCTAATGTTTTAGATTCTCAGTTAAAAAAATATTCACAAGTATTATCTGATATTTACAGTAATTCAAAGGCCGAAATTGTTTCGGTAGTTCTATTTCCTGATCATTTGAAGTTGGAAGAAAATAGAGAAGTTTGTGAAAAATATAATTATAGAATGGAAACCTTCGAAGTTCTAAAAACGCTGTTTGAAAACGAATCGTATACAGAAAACGATTTGTTTGATGAATTTTGGTTTAAGTTTTATTAATCTAACTTAGCTTTTTCATACGATTTGTATCAAGATAATGAAAAATGGAATGCAAAAGAAATTACTAAAGAAAAACGTGAAGGTGTTGAACTTTTAAAAAATCTTTGGATTCGTTTACAAGGAAATTGATATTTCTTTTTTTTAATAATTAAATTTTAGTATTTTTATTAAAAAAAATGAATTTTTTAAGAGAAAATAGTAATAGAGCAAAATTAATTGTTTTGTTTTTGTGGTTAACCATTGTTTCAGAAGTATTAAGTATTATTTCAAGTTATTTTCAATTTAGTGTAATTGAAGATTTTTTCAATGATTATGATATTAAAGACACAGATTTTGAATTTGCTGATAATTTAAGTAATGTAATTACTATTGTTTATTTTATCGTTTTTTTATGTTCAATTATATTTTTCATACAATGGTTTAGAAGAGCTTATTTCAATTTGCATATACTTTTAAAAGATTTAAAATTCGATGAAGGTTGGGCTGCTGGTTCTTGGTTTGTTCCTTTTTTGAATCTGTTTCGACCAGTAGAAATTATGAAAGAGCTTTATGAAAGAACAAGTTTTATTTTAACGGAAAATAATGTACGTTTTGATAATAAAAAAAATGTAATTAATATTTGGTGGGGCTTTTGGATTGTTTCTGGAGTGATATCAAATTTTATTTTTCGATATTCCTTAAATGCTTCAACTTTAGAAAGCTTACAAAATCTTACTATTATGAATATGATATCTAGTGTTGTCAGTATTGTGTTAGGTTTTTTTGCAATCAAAGTGGTGAAAGATTATATTTATCTAGAAGAAAAACTACATAAAATAAATTTTACTTCTAAAGAATAATTATTTTTTAGAAGTAAAATATTTTATCATTGCTGAAAATTCCCAAATACTATAAACATAGAAACCTAAATTTAAGACTATAATCAAAATATTTGGCACATTAAAACCCTTTTCTAGCCACATTTTATAAGCTATTATTGAAAAAACGGGACAAAGAATAAGAATTACTATGTTGATAATAATGCCTATTGTAGTATATTTTTTTTCTTCCTTAAAAGTAGGAATATTTCTTGTTTTTAGTTGATTAACGTAGTTCGGTAATTTGGAAAATTCTGAATTAGGTAAACTTTCAAAACCCGTTCCGCTTGCAATTAAATCCGAAGAATAAAGAAATTCAATCGAAGTTGAATTGTTATTTTCAATCGCGTTTAATTCTTTTAATAAAGCATCATATAAATCTTGTGTCGAATTAAAAAATCCGAAAAATTCAGTAAAATCAATTTCTATTTCATTTTTGATTTCTAATTTAGAATTTAAATGATTGATGAAATCGTTATATAATGGTAAAGCATCTGGAACGTTTTTTTCTAGGAAATATCTCGTCTTTTCAGAGTTTTTACTGAAATTATTTTTGTTTATTCTAATTGAATTAGGATTTTTTTCTAGATATTTTTCAAATTCTTCTTCTGAAAGTTCGTGTTGAAGTTTTTCGTTTTTTATCCAATTTTGAAAAGCAATAGCCAAGATTTCTTTGTCTAATAAGCCAATCCAAAAAAAAGGAAGTGAATTGTTAGCTTCGAAAAGACAATTCGTTTCTTCAGGTTTTACTAAAAATAAATAACTACGATTTCCCATTTTTTAAAAATTATTTTATTACTTCAGTTTTTTTAAATTCCATATTACTTTCAATAAATTCAACTGTATTATTTTTTATTTGCTATAATCGAATAAACTAATGGAAGTTTATTCACTAAATTTTTTACTTGAAATTTTTTAGAACTAATTTCAACTGCATCTTCAAAAATATTATACGGAGAATAATTATATTCTTTAAAGTGAACAATCTCTAAATTCTGTTGTAATAAACTATTCATCACTTCACTTAAATCGTGATTCCAAGTCACAAAAGATTGCGTAATTTTAGCATTTTTATCTGCATAAGTACCATTTTCTGTTTCATTAATTGCTTCAACATTAAAATAATGATATGCGATTTTTTCAAATTTGTCATCAAACATCCATACAACTGGATGAAATTCTACAAAAATAAATTTGCCATTTGGTTTTAAAAAATGATTGATAATTTTAGCCCATTTATTTAAATCTGGAAGCCAACCAATGGTTCCGTAACTTGTGAAAACAATATCGAATTTTTTATCTAAATGTTGTTCTAAATCATAAATATCACAACAAATAAATTCGGTATTCGATTTTGTTTCTATTGCGATTTTTCTTGCATTTTCAATAGCTTTATCCGATAAATCGATGCCTGTGACAGTTGCTCCCAAACGGGTCAATGAAATTGAATCTTGCCCAAAATGACATTGTAAATGCAAAATGGATTTCCCTTCAATATTTCCAAGTAAATCAAGTTCAATTTCATTCAAAGAAGTTGTTCCATTTAGAAAATCTTTCATGTTATAAAATTCGGAATTCAGGTGTGTTTCCGTTCGATTATTCCAAGAATGTTTGTTTATTTCAATGTAATTTTCTGTTGTTTTCATTCTAATGTAAAATTTTAATAATTTAACATTTCCAGATATTTTTTCAATTCCAATGCACGTTGTTTGACCATTTCTTTTTTAGTGTTTTCTGAAACAGGATACCACATGCTTCCTTCTTTTACTTCATAAAAATAGTTTGTTACAAAATGAAATTCTTTATCTCGATATTTAATCCATGTTTTTTGAGCTTCTTTCAAAACTAAGAAGGATTTTTCAGGAAGTTTATTTTTCAAAAGATTGTAATTTTTATTCAATTCCACATCCCAAGATTCTCGCGCCTTTATCATGCAATTGCACATATCTGCATTTGAAATATTCTCTTTATTCAAACAATCTTTTTCTAAAATATCGATTTTATTTTCAATAACTTTTTTGTCTTGGACCACTGAAATTATACAATATAATAAGAAGAAAATCAAACTCAGCTTTTTCATGTAATTTCAATTTAAGTAGAATTAATAAAAGATACGATTTTTTTTTAAAAAGACTGCTAAAATTTGATTTTTTAGTTTGATTAAAAGTGTTTTAAATCATAATGCTTCCAGGTAAAAAGCTACAAATTCTCTAAAAAGTGAATAAAAATCACGTAATTCAAAGTAATTAGGACTTGAACTTTCTATTGATGTAAATCCATTTTTCTTAAATAATTTTTTCGTTCTAGTTTGATGAAAATATTGCGAAACAGAAATAGCACTTTTGAAATTTGATTTATTCATTATTTCGATTGCGTTTTCAACTGTTTTTTCTGTGTCATTTCCGTAATTGTCAACGATTATTTTTTGTTTGAGAATTTGATTTTCAATTAAATAATCTCGCATTTTTTCTGCTTCCCAAAAACCTTCTTTTCCGAAACCACCACTAACAATAATATGTTTTATTCGATTGTCGTTATATAAGATTATACTTTGATTCAAACGTTGTTTAAGACGTTCAGATAATGTACCATCTTCATTTACTTTATTACCTAAAACTATAGCAACATCAGCATTAATTTTTTTGTCATTTAAACCATCTATCGAAATAATAACTGAATGAATAACAAACCATAGAATAAAAAATATAAAGATTGCTTTTGTGATTTTTAGTAGTTTATTCATATTTTAATCGTTGAGTAATTTACTTTTCTAAATATCACCAAACTTTATTTCTTGATTCTGATTTTAAATTTTAAATCAAATGAAAAGACATGTTCATAAGTAAATTTATTTGGTAAACTTGGTGTGTAAAATGTTGGATTATAAATAAATCCAACATTTATAAATCTACCAATTTTGAAATACGCAGGAAATGATAAACCGAGAGCACCGTGTTTTTCATCGAAATTTTCGTTCAAAACATAAATTTCTTTTTGATAATCATAATAGCCATTATCATGTAATATCCATCTGTAATTTATATATGATAAACCATACCCAAAGCTGAATCGTTTATAGTTATGGTTATGAGTTAACATAAATACATCTGATTTATAATGTTCATGCGCATTATCATAATTATAAAAATAGGCAGGTGAAGCTTCATAATTTGTAGTAAATAAATATGTGAAATTTATAAATCTATTTTTCTGGTAATAATAATCAGCTCCAATAGAAAATCCATATCTTCCAGTTTCTTTTTTAGGTGAGGTATTTTCTGGTTGTATATAAAATGAATTGACAAGTGGAATCGATACATTTAAAAAAATATTTCCTTTTTCTGTTTCAAATCTTTTTCTACTCTGCCTTTTGTTGTATAATACATGAATTGAATCATTATTTACAAAAACCGTTTTTCCGTAAAAAAATCTTCTATGATTCGTATAATCTACAGCATAACCAATAGGTGCGAAATATGTAAAGAGTAAGTTGCCATAAAGAAATTTTTGTGTATGTTTTGGTTCTACAAAATATTCAGTTTGTAAACTATCTGAAATGAATTTTACACTTAAAGGTTCTTTTCCTCGTTTTACTTCTATTTTTGCAGGTAAATTGTATATGCTATCTTGAATTTGAACTTGAGCATTTTCAACTTGACTTTTTATTTCTAGATTTTGTGTTTTATGACTAAAAACAGTCGCACATGAAGTGAATAATAACAATATAAATATAAGTGATATGGCTTTTTTCATAAGATTTTTTTGTTAATTTCAATTTTCAACTTTTTGTAGTGCTATATAAAAATCATCTAAAAACTTTTGTTGTTCTACATTGTCTTCAAAAAAGCGTTGATAATGATTACCACAACTGCTAATGTCTGTAATATTTTCTTTGTTAAAAGACCAATCATCAATATTCTTTACATCAATGCCAATATCGCCACTGCAATTTTTCCAAATTCCAATAAATTCATTTATGTTAACCGTATCTAATTTGCTAAAGTCCGCATAAACAGTAAAACCGTTCATTTCTGGATTGAAAAATTTGTAAATTTCATAAACAGGAACACCTCCCCAAATTATAGGTCGTTCTTCTGGTAACTTAATAAATTCCAAATTTGATTCGTTCATCATTTTAGATTGCGCACCTTCTTTCCAAAAATGTTTTTCGTAAGATAGAATCGTACCTGTCGGAACCATTATTTTTTTAACTAGTGTTGGTTCTGTAGTGACGTAAAATGGATTGTTTACTTCTGGACTTCCTGCTGGATTCATGTTAATATTGAAATCACACGATATAAAAGAAAAAACGAAAAGTAAACAAATGATTTTTATTTTTTTTATGATTTTCAATTCAGAAAAATTAGTCCATATATTCAAAATCATACAATATGATATCATCGATTTTATGTGCCCAAACTTCACTTGTTTCAGTACCAGGAAACGCTCCAACAACACTTGTGTTTTCAAATTCATTATTAAAATAATACATAATATCTGCTTTATATTTAATCGGTTTCTTTAAATTGTTTTTAATTTTCAGAACCGTTTTCCAGTCACTATCATCATTTCCATCATTATAGAATGCTCCAATAAAATAAATTTCAATGGTGTTTTCTTTTGGCCGTAATGAAAATAAATCTATACGATTTTCGAACGAATATGGTGTTGTATATTCATCATAAGATAAAATGCGATATTCTAATTTTTTGTTATCTACTTCTTTTATTTCTAAAACAATTTTTGACCATAATGAAAATTCAAATTCTCCGTATTCAGAAGGATATACGACTGTTTTTTGGGCAAAAGAAGTAAAATAATTTGTTGTTAATAGAATTAGTAATAATATTATTTTTTTCATAGCGTTTGTTTTATTTCTTGTAATTTTTGTTAAAAAATTCTTTAAATGAATTTACTTCTTTTTCTTGAATAATTGGTATTTCCAAAGCACCTAAAATTTTAGATATTTTATAATTCTGTGCCGGCGTGTCAAACATGATGTTATCTCCATCTTTTAAATCAAACGAAAATGCAGTGCCAAACAAGACTGTCTCTGCTTTTTTAAGGGTTTCATTATTTATAAAAATCGGCCAACCGCAACTGGCTAATTTCGGATCAATCGGAAGAATTATCAATTCTGAAGTTTGACGATTAAAGGCTATTGCATAATTGTGATATTGTGTTTTTCTTGTAACCAGATTATCTTTGTTTTCTGCTAATTTTCCATAAACGATTTCAAAACCTGATAAATCATCTTTTTTTAACGCTTGAAGCATAAAAAATTTCATTTTGTTTTTTGTTGCTTTATTTTCTTCTTCTGATATTGAAAAAAAACTTTTTAATGCATTAAATATTCCCATTTTCTTTATTTAAGTGTTAATTTATTAAAATATTTGATTCCAGATAGAAATTGAACAAACTGTTAATCTGATCTACTTTGGCTATACGTTTTTAGAAAAAAACAAAACCTTTGATATTACCATAATCTGATATAATATCAATTTGTCTTTTTCTAATTTATATTTATTTCTTTTAGTCATTTTGAAAGTAACCTATAATGAAATCTTTATTTTCAATCTATATATTTATTTACAAAATTTCAAAATTGCTTCATCTGCTTCTGGATTACCCAATCGTTTTGCTTTTTGAAAATCATTACAAAAATCTGGCATATTCAGTTCTTTTTTTGTTTGACCTAAAACCAAATAACCGTAATCATAGTTTGGGTTTATTTCTACAGCCTTGGAAGCATCTTCATAGGCTTTTAAAAAATTTCCTAATTCTAAATTTAAATAAGCACGATATCCAAATGCACGAAAGAAGTTAGGAGAAATTTCTAATGATTTGTTAAAATCATTTTCAGCCTCAATATATTTTTTTAATTTTCGGTAATTTAGACCTCTATCAATATATGGAACGTGATTTTTAGGATTAAGTTCAATTCGTTTACTAGCATATTCTAAAGATTTGGTGAAGTTTTCTTGGTCAAAATACAATAAACTTAGATTGTCATAAAGCATATCAACTTCAGCTTTGGGTAATTCTAAAGCTTTTAAATAATCTTTTTCGGCATTGTTGAAATCTTTAATTTGAAAATAACAATAACCGCGATTATGATACATTGCAGTCAAGTTTTCGTTATATTCAATTAATTTAGTAAAAACTTCAACTCCTTTTTTATATTGTTTATTTGCTAAACAGAAACCTCCGATAAATTCTAATTTCTGTTTTTTTGAACCTTTACAAATTTCTACAGGAATATTTACAAATTTATTTATACCCATTGAAAATGCTTTCTCAGAATCAACACATGCTGCATCTAAATCAAACAACATTAAATGAGTCATCGCTCTAAATTTATAAGCATTTGCATATTCAGGATTTAACTCAATGGCTTTGTTATTATGTTTTAAAGATTTTTCAAAATCTCCATTTTGATGTAAAATAATTGCATAGTTGAAGTGAATTTCAGGAGTATTTTCACCCAATTCGATTGCTATTTTATAATCTTTTATGGCATCGTTTATTAAAGTTAAATTTTGATTTGATATTCCTCTCCAAAAATAATAATTGGATTCAGGTTTTAGAAGAATTGCTTGCGAGAAGCTTTCTTTTGCAAGTTCGTTTTTATCTATTTTATTAAAAAAGCGACCTTTTTCGTAATGAATCATAGGATTTTTTCTATCTAATTCAATCGCTTTGTTTAAAGCCTTTTCAGCTTCTTCAATTTTAAAAATATTATAATTTGCTTTAGAAATTCGCAACCAATATTCAGATGTGTTATTTTCTTTCTTTAAAGTTGTTTCTAGTTTTTCTAATGCTGTTTTTGCATCAATCATAGATTCTGATGCAATCAAATTATCAATTTCTTGAAATTTATTTTGTGCAATTGAGATTAGATTTACGCTAATAAATAAAAGTAAGGTTATCCATGTTTCTTTCATTTTCATTTTTTTAAGACATTGAAACGATTAAATAAGCAACAAAAGCAAGTAGTATAATATTACAAATCAATTTATTCCAAAGTTTTTTTGTAATTAGAAAAATACTTTCGATTGCTAAATATATCGTTGCAACTATGATTGTTATAAGAATTCCGTATAAAATTATGTAACCTGTATCGATTCCACTACTAACCAGCGAAAGAGAGAAAAAAAGGCCGCAAATAACTAAAATAATTCCAACTCTTATAATAATATGCTTTATCCAATTATCATTTTGATTGATGTTGTTTTTTTCTTCGTTTTCTATAATTGCTCTATATTCTTTGTTATTGTATAATGAAATAAAAAAAGGTAAGGTTCCTAAAGGCGAAAATTTTGTAATAAAACTTACTGCTTCGAGTATACTATGTTCAATTCCATCACCTGACTTTGTTATGATAAAATAATAAAATTGATTCAATATCATTGATATTACAAATGGAAATAATATCGAAAAAATAGCAAGTTTCAGTTTGTTTTTCATGATGTTTTAATTTTCTTTTACAATTGTGTTTGCTATAAAATCATTACAAGCTTTTTTCTTATCCTTAAAAAGTAAAACAACATTGATGAATGGAATTACTTTTACAATACTTCTGATAAAATATTTAAATACTGAAATTTTCTTACCTTCTGATGCTGAAATTGTTTCTATACCAACAATTTTTTTTCCTATTGTACCTTTAAAAAGTAGTTCCATAATAAAGAAATAGATACACCAAAACGAAAGAAATACCCAAGCAAATTTGTTGTTGAAATAGGGTGGAAGATACTTAGCTAAATATGCTAATGGAAAATTCAAGAGGATTAAGAAAGTCAAATTAAGTATCAAATCTAACAAGCGTTTTCCGGGAGTAACAATTGCAAAATCTTTTCCATCAATATCTCTTGTAGAAGCTATATATTGTGTTTCGTCCAAAATTGAATTCGGAATAAATTCTGTTTTGCAAACATTGTTGCACAATGTATCGCCATTGTTTCTTAAAGGAATTACAGGTATAGAAAATAACGAAAAATAATTCTTGTTTTGGTTTAGATTAATAATTCTTTGCCTATAACATCTTGGACAATCAATGTTGCCTCTTTTAATTGTTTCACCAACATTTTTGGTTCCGAAAATAATTAACATAATTGTGTCTTTATAAGTAAAATTGGTTAAACTAATTTACTAATATTAATTTAAAATTCTAATATTTTACTTATTTAATTTATTTTTATGTTAATTTATACTTTTATTTAGTTTATGTTTTTTCAAAAGTTTGTAAAAAATATCCATCTTTTCCTTCAGACATGATAAAATTACTAGTGTATGACTAGAATATCCACAAATTGTTAATACATTTTCTGTGTTGCTGAAAAGCATTATTTTATAGACTTCACTTTCGAAATAAATGAGTACCAATGGAATGAGTTTATGTCTTTTTTTGATGGAAAAATTATCTATATAAACTTTTGCTTTTAGTTTGATTTCATTTTCTAAAACGAAAACACTAATTTCATCTTTTCCATTAAAAGCTATTTTTGTAAAAGTATTTTCTTGATTTTTTATTTGAGTTGTGTCTTTTTTTTTCGTTTTTAAAGAATAAAATTGACTCCAAAGGTCAGTTCCTTTTTAATTTCCGTTTATGTTTTCTATATTGAGCTTTATGGGATTTATTGCACAATTTTTCATCACGCTTTTACTTGTTGTACAAGAAATCATCGTTGCGAAAAGTATAAATTTTGATGCGTGAAATTTTTATAATATTATTTTTTAAAACACATTTTTTTTGTCTAATTCAGGAAAATTTTCATCTAATCTTTTTGAAACCTCTTTCAGATTATGAGTTGGAATCGAAGGGAAAAGATGGTGTTCTAAATGAAAAAACATATCTGCAGAAATGAAACTTTTCCAACCCGCTCCACGCTGCGTTCTTGGAAATTCGGGATTTTCTTCCGTGTCATGATGTACAGCCCAAACAGCAAAAAAAGCCATTAAACCTTCAAAAAACATCATTACAATTATGTGATAAATCAGAAAATGAATTTTAAAATAGATTGCAATGAAAACAAAAATAATGATGAAAATTGTTTCTAAGAATAACTGTTTTCTGTAAATCGAGTTGCCTTTTTTTATTGTATTTAAATGAATATTAAACATAAAAACAGGTCCGTATAAAATAGCTTGATACCATTTCATAGTTGCCGTTATACCTTCATAATCTTCTTCAGATAGATTGTATTTGTGATGACGTAAATGATTAAATTTTATGGCAGATGCAGAAACCGACATAAAAATACTATTGATTAATAAAGACAATCGTGTGTTGTTTTTATTTAATCCCAATGAATTGTGAATGCCATTGTGAACTTGTCTCAAAGTAGTTAGAAAATAAATTACAGAAAAAGGAAAAGCTAAAAAATAATAACCTTTGTAAGCTAAAATCCAAGATATTATCAGCCAAGGAATATTCAAAAAGTTTTCAATAATTTTTCCTTTCATGGATAATTTATTCAAATCTTTCCAAACTGTTTTTTTACGAATTTCTTGAATTGATATTTTCATGATATTTTGTTTTAACGCTAAAAAGCTTGGTTAAATTGATACAAAAAAGGAACAAAATATAAGTTTAATTTTAAGCTACTTACATCTTGTTCTTTTTTTATTTTTAATATTTTTCAATTTTACGACCTAGAAATTTTTCAATGGCAGCAAACATATCATCAATAGAATGCACTTTTAAATCTGGATGATTTTTTAACCATTTTGAATTTAATTCTATAAGTTTTTCATCAATATCAAAAAAAGCATCATTGTTTAATAAATCTCTGGTTGGATTTTCTCCGAAATATTCACCATCTAAAAAAGCATCTAATTCTTCTTCTGATAAATTTTCTACTTTAGCACATTGTTCTTCGAAGAACTGTAAATGTTTTTCTGCACCCATTTTCTCAAGACCAATTGCTATGTTTTCAATAAGTTCTTCGTCCCATTTTGAATTCCAAACAAATTGAGAAAAATTACCATTGTTATATTGTGCCAAATAAAAATCGACATAATAACTAAGCATTGCATCGTCGTGAATTTCTTCAATATCTGTTCCTTCTTCTCTTAAAACATTGACAACACTGATGTTTGAACCTATTATTTTATATGGATCATTATCGTTAAACGAATTTTCTGAAACAATAATTTTGTTTAATTTTTTCTTTTTGAACATAATTCTATTTATTTAATTCTTTGATTGCATCATCTAAATTTCGATATTCGGCAGTAACGATTTCTTTTCCATTTACATCAATAAAACCGTACCATTTCATAAACGAAGTTACAAGTGCGGCATCTTTTTTATTTTTCCCGAAATTACCAATTTCTTTGTAAATTGGAGTCACAATTTCTTTTCCTTCTTGATTGATTAATCCAAAACTTTCTACAATGCTTTCAACCAATGCAAATTCTCCATTATTATAGCGAAACCGATTGATTTTTTTATAAACGGGAAGAACCACAACATTGCCTTTTAAATCAACACAACCAAACGTTCCTGCTATTGATTTCACAACTGCCCAATCCTTTTTTATTTTACCAAAATCTTCGATATCTGCATATATTGTATTTACAATTAGTTTTCCATTTTTATCAATCAAACCGTAGGAACCAGTGAAACTTTGAACCAAAGCGAAATCTCCATTTTTATATTTGAACTTATCAATTTTCTTATAATTTGTTTGAACAACAACTTTTCCATTTCGATCTATAAAACCAAAATTTCCGTTATTTGATTCGACCAATGCCCAATCTTTTCGATACGTGTCATATTCATAAATCTTTTTGAAATTTGTTTGACTAAAGCCAAAATTACAAGTTATGATTAGTATAAATAAGATTAATTTTAGTTTCATTCTCTTTTATTTTTTTAATCAAATTATTTTCTGAAATCAATGAGTAAATAGATAACGTGATTTTAAGTTGAATATTTTATTTCTGTTTTCTAACATATTTTTTTTGTTTCAAATCAAAAGAAAATTCTCCATTTGCATCTTGAACAATTTCGTTTTCATCATCATATTTAAATGTTTTTGGATCAGCATCTACAATAATTTTATCTTTATAATAGACATTTTTATGATCTTTTGCGTAAGGTGAATTCTTAATAGATGAAAACGACGAAACATTATTTGTAACTTTATTTAATTCTAATGAATTAAACTCCGAATAATAAATTGCTTTTCCATCACTGAAATAATAATTATTCAAACTTTCAAAATTTTTATAATCAAGTCCGTCTAATGTATAAAGTTCTCCGTACACATATAATTTATCATCTGCTTTAATCCAAAGTTTATTCGAATCGAAAACTTTAATGGTTTTACAATCATTTAGCGCAAATTTGTTAAGTTCGTTATCTTTAAAAAAGTAAACATTTGAATTGGTTCGAATATAAAATGGATTAAGAACTTTAAGTTCATTTGTGTTCACTTTCTCTTTTAAAGACGAATTAAATTCAATAAAATATAGATTGTCTTTATCTTTTGCAAAATAATCACTCAACAATTCAAAACTATTTTGATCGCCGTCAAATTTTTTATAATTGAAAAAAACTTGATTTTTATCTTTAGACCAAAAATTCGCAGCTTGTTTTCCAATTAATTCATAAGATTCAGGTTCTGCGTTTTCTACAATTTCTAGTTTAATGCTATCTTTTAAAAGATAAGTTTCACCAAGTCGATAAACATTGTTTTTATCTTTTAGTAGATTTTCTCTGTAGTTTGAAGTTGTGTTATCCAATTTTTTTAGTGTTTTTGATTCCACTTTGAAGGTTTGATAATCAACGTTTGTGACTTTTAAATTTTTGAAATAAAAACTGTTTTTATCTTTCGCCCAAGTTTCAGAAATAACTTCAAAAGTATCTTTGTCAACGTTTTCCATTTTTCGCGGAGTATCACCAAGAAATGCGTTGCTGTAATAAAAGACGGCATGTTTATCTTGATTTCCATAATGATAATATTTTGATTTTTCTGCATTAATTACTTTTCCAACTTGATTTGTGAAATCATTACAACTACTGATTATTACAAAGATTAATAAGAGTGAAATTATTTTATTTATGTAATTTATATTTTTCATAATAAAGATGAATTTTGTAATTCTAACGATTTAGGAATTGGTGTTTTTTTTGAAAAAAATCGATTCATAAAAATGTTTTTTACTCATTATTAAACTTCTAGCTTTTATAAAAATACTCTTTTTTTATTATATTTGAAAGTGTTTAGTTTGCTTAAAAGAAGTACTTTAAAGTTTAATTTAAATCACAATCAAAACATATTAATATAAAAGTCGGCTACAAAAACGTAATTACATAAATGGTTTCAATTTGAAATATCTGCATCATATAAGATTTTTGAGTACCAACCGATATTAAAATATTAACAGTAAATTTATGATATTATTGATATTCCTTAAAATTAAAAGCATAGTACATTATGATTCTTTTCAAAGTAAAGGTTTGACTTTGTGATTTTTTTGATTTTAAATTTATTTTATAATACCAAAAAACGCATTTCAAACTGAAATGCGTTTTTGTAATTTATTCTTCTTCAGGACTATTTTTCATAGCCATTAAAATAGCATAAGCTCCTTTTCCAACATATTGTTTTGTTGCATTTAATTGCGATGTTATTTGAATTTTTCCGTTTGCTTTAGTACCAATTTTAACAGGAATCAATTGATAAGTATTTTTTGATTTGATTTCAAAAACATAGTCGTTTCCTTCAAAATGAATGACCGAATCTTCAGGTAACAAATCAGCCGAATTAGATTCTGATGTTAAATCAACATTGAAATACATATTTGTTGTAAATTTCATTTGATTCGGATTAACGATTTTCGCTAAAACATCAACCGAACCATCCGTGTTTACGTGTTGAGAAATAGAAACTATTTTCGCAGTTACTTTTTCGTTTGTGTTAGTATTTGTAAAAGCTTCTAACTCTTGACCAATTTTTAAATAAGGTAAATTGTTTTCAAAAGCCTTTATATTAAGCATCGGCGTTCCTGTTTGAATGATTTCTAAAATAGGTTCTGAGCTTGCTATATATTTTCCTCGATTTGCAAATATTTCAGTTACAATTCCTGAAGTAGGTGCTGTAATTGCTAAACTTCTTTTGATATTACTTAAACTAACCTGATTTGGATTAATTTCAATCAACCTTAATTTTTCTTCTAGCGCACGTTTTTTAATCTGCAATAAGTTTAATTCTGCCTTTGCTTCTTCTAAAACTTTTGTACTTGCCGCCTGTGCATCGTTTAACTCTTTCTGACGTGTATAATCAGCATTTGCCTTTGTAATTAAAGCTTTTGTTGTTAAATAATCTTCTTGAAGTTGCACATAACTCAGGTCTTCTAAAACAGCTACAACCTGACCTTTTTTTACTGAATTTCCTGGTAAAACAGGAATCGATTTTATAAAACCGCCAAGCATATTTGTAATTGAAATTTGATCTTGTGGCGTTGTTGCCGATCTAGCATTCAATCGAATGGTTGTAGGCATATTTCCTTTTTCGATAGAAACCATTTCTAAACCGATATTCTTAAGTTGCGCATCGGTTAATGTAATTTGATTTTGAACTTTATTTTCGATTTTGGTTTCTACTTTTTGATTTTCTGTTTTATTCGTACAAGATGATAAAACGATGAAAATAAATAAAATTCCGATATATTTTTTCATAATTAATTAGCTAAAAAATTAAGTGAATTGGCTTTGATGTTTCGAGTGAATAAATGTTCCGCAAATTGATTTTGAAGTTCAATAATTTGGTCGTTTAAAATCACCCAATCCAAAAAGTTGATTTCGCCAGATAAAAGTTGTTGCTCAATTGCTTTTTGTAAAGAAACAGCTTCTGGTAATTGTGTGTTTTTGTACGATTCGATGATTTGATTATAAGTTGAAACTTCATTTTCTAATTGTGCGATTTCTTGATTCAGATTGTTTTTCTTGTTTTGAATTTCATTTTCTTGAATCTTGATTGCTGTTTCAGCCGATTTCACATTTGCATTTATGCTTCCTTGAAAAATGGGTACAGAAATACCAACCATAAATGATTGAAATCGATTTGTATTGATTTCTTTAAAACTTTGGTTGTAATATCCAACAGATAAATCGGGTAAACGTTTTGTTTTTTCAACATCAAGTTTCAATTGTGTTTCTTTTAAAATTGCTTCTTGATGAGAAATAATTGGATGCTTATTTTGTTTCGATTTAATCGGAATTTCATACTGTTTTTCTTCTGTATTTATTGTAAAATCTGAAGTCAGTTGAAGCAGATTCTCTAGCTCAATTTTTATATTCTCAATTTGAGCTTGAATGGTTTTACCTTCATTTTCTATTTTCTGAAAGCGTATTTTTGCTGTCGCAACTTCCGTCCGATTACTGGCTCCTTTTTCAAAACGTAAGGTAGCTTTCTTTAAAAAGTCTGAATATATACGAATATTTTCTTGATTGATTTCTTTTTTCAAATTTAAAAATTGCCATTCAGCATATAAATTTGCAATTTGCTTTTCGAGCATTTTTTCAGAAACTTTTTCTTGTAAAAAAGCAGTCTCAATTTGCTGTTTATTCAATTTTCTCTGTTTTGCATAAAACGTTGGAAACTGAAAACGTTGTTCAATAGCAATTTTTTGATCAAAAACATTTGTGTTAAGATCACCAAATTCTACCGAAATATCTGTAGGTTGAATACTCAATTGAGATTTTACATTTTTTTGTTGATATTCGGTTTCTAATTGTGCTTGTTTAACCGTTAGATTGTTTTTTAATCCAATGGATATTAAATCGTTATAAGATAATGTGTTTTGAGCAAAGGCATTATTTCCCAAACCTAAAATCCCTAGAATGATATATGTTTTTAATTTGTGTGTTTTTAATGTTTTCATATCTATTTTTTCAATTAATATGTATAAAATAGGAAGTACAAATAAGGTCAAAAATGTCGCAATTAGTAAACCTCCAATTACTACTGTTGCTAGAGGACGTTGAACTTCTGCTCCCGAACCATTACTTAACGCCATCGGTAAAAATCCTAATGAAGCTACAAAAGCAGTCATTAAAACCGGGCGTAAACGTGTACGCGTTCCCATCAACACAATTCGTGTTGTATTAGAAATTCCAAAATCTTTTAATCTGTTGTATTCAGAAACCAATACAATTCCGTTTAAAACGGCAACTCCAAAAAGGGCAATAAATCCAACTCCCGCGCTAATACTAAATGGCATATCTCTTAAAACTAAAAAATAAACGCCACCAATTGCAGAGAGTGGAATTGCTGTATAAATTAGCAAGCTGTATTTTATCGATTTAAATGCAAAATAGAGCATAATAAAAATCATAATTAAAGCTGCAGGAACAGCAATTCCTAAGCGTTCTTTTGCTTGGTTTAAGTTTTCAAAAGCACCACCATAAGTTGTATAATATGCTGTGGGTAACTTTATTTCTGCATCTATTTTGTTTTGTAATTCTTGTACCACAGTTTGCACATCTTTATCTTTGACATTAAATCCGATGATAATTCTACGTTTAGCATTTTCTCTTTGGATTTGATTTGGTGTATTTTTAAACGAAACATCTGCAATTTGATTTAAAGGAATTTGAATTCCTGATGGAGTAGGAATCAAAATATTTTTAATGTCTTCGATGTTAGAACGACTTTTTTCATCTAATCGAACCGTCAAATCAAATCTGCGTTCACCTTCAAAAACATTTCCTGTCGATTGACCTGCGAACGACATATTGATAATTCGGTTAGCTTCTCCAATCGTTAATCCATATTGAGCTAGTAAAGCACGATTAAAAGTAATAACCACTTGTGGAATTCCGTTTATAGGTTCAATATATAAATCTTGTGCTCCATCAACTTTCTGAATAACATTTCCCATTTTTTGTGCATAAAATGCTAAACTATCCAGATTTTCACCAAATATTTTTACAACAACATCTTGACGCGCTCCAGTCATTAATTCGTTAAAACGCATTTGAACCGGATATTGAAAACTTGTAGTCAAACCAGGAACTTCGGCAATAGCTTCGCTCATCTTTTTAGATAATTCAGGGAAATTTTTAGCTGAAGTCCATTCTTTTTTAGGTTTTAAAACAATGATCATATCACCGGCATCCATCGGCATTGGTTCGGTTGGAATTTCTCCACTTCCAATTTTTGTAACTACTTTTTCGACCTCAGGAAATCGTTCTTTTAAGATTCTTGCAGCTTTTGATGTATATTCAATAGTTGTAGAAATGTTGCTTCCGGGTAAAACACGAGCTTCAACTGCAAAATCGCCTTCTTCTAAAGATGGGATAAATTCGCCACCTAAACGAGTCATCAAGAATATTGCTAAAGCAAACATTACAGCTACAGATGCTAAAATTATTTTTCTTGATTTTATTGCTTTGATTAATAAGTTTTGATGTTTTAATTCGATCTTCTCTAAAATTCGATCTGAAGCATTTGGTTTGTTTTTTTTCGTTTTACTTAAAATTAATGAAGTCATCATCGGAACATAAGTCAACGATAAAATAAAAGCTCCGATTAATGCAAATGCAACGGTTTGCGCCATTGGTTTAAACATTTTACCTTCAATTCCGTCTAACGAAAAAATAGGCAAATAAACTATTAAAATGATGATTTGTCCAAAGACAGCTGAGTTCACCATTTTTTTTGCTGAACTTCCTACGGTTTCATTCATTTCATCCGTGGATAAACGGAGTTTATTACCAAATTTTTTACTGTGATATAATTGATGCATGGCTGCTTCAACTATAATTACCGCACCATCGACAATTAAACCAAAATCTAAAGCACCCAAACTCATTAAATTTCCACCAATTCCAAACATATTCATCATAATAATGGCAAATAATAATGAAAGTGGAATTACCGATGCTACAATAAAGCCAGCTCGGAAATTACCTAAGAAAAGTACCAAGACGAAAACAACGATTAAAGCTCCTTCTAATAAATTTATTTCAACAGTTTGTATGGTGTTGTCAACCATTTTTTTACGATCTAAAAAAGGTTCAATGACAACTCCTTCGGGTAAGGTTTTTTTGATTTCTTCGATTCGTTCTTTTACACGTACAACAACTTCATTACTATTTTCGCCTTTTAGCATCATCACGATTGCTCCAGAAACTTCACCTTGGTCATTGAAAGTCATTGCTCCATAACGCGTTGCGTGCCCGATACGAACATCGGCAACATCTTTTAAAAGTAATGGAGTACCAGTGTTAAATCGCTTAACAGCAATATTCTGAATGTCTTCAATAGAACCAATCAAACCTTCAGAACGAATAAACATCGACGTAGGTCCGTTTTCTATATATGCTCCACCTGTATTTTGATTGTTTTTTTCAAGTGCATCGAACAAATCATTAATCGTTAATTGATAAGATTGTAAACGTTGCGGGTTGATTGCAATTTCGTATTGTTTTAATTTGCCTCCAAAGCTACTTACATCAGCAACTCCTGGAACGCTTAATAATTGCTGACGAACCACCCAATCTTGAATAGTTCTTAATTCGGTAGCGTCGTATTTATCTTCATAACCTTCTTCAGGACGAACTACGTATTGATAAATTTCACCTAAACCTGTTGAAATTGGACCTAATTGTGGTTCACCGATTTCTGGAGGAATCAAGCTTTTTACTTGAGTTAATCGTTCACTTACTTGTTGACGAGCCCAATAAACATCTGTTTTGTCGTTAAAAACGATTGTTACAAGTGATAATCCAAAGCGTGAAAAACTTCTTAGTTCTGTTATTCCTGCAATGTTTGCAGTTGCTTGTTCAATAGGAAAGGTTACCAATCTTTCGATATCTTCTGCGCTAAACGATGGAGCTACAGTGATAACTTGAACCTGATTTGAGGTAATATCAGGCTGTGCATCAATAGGTAATTTCTTCACTTCAAAAACACCAAAAATAATTAGTGCAAGCGTGAATAATCCTATGATGAATTTATTTTTGATTGAAAAATCAATGATTTTATTTAACATCATAATCTATTTAGAATGTACAATTACTCGTACTTCAAATTGAAGTAGAGATATAATTATTTCGAAAAGATTATGCGTGTTTAGGCGGTTCCCAAATAGAATTTAAATATGGAAACGATATGATTTGATTCTTCCAAATAGGTCTAGGAAGATTTGTTTTTTCAAATAATATAGGAGATAAATTTAGACTGAAATCTGAAATGAAACACGGATCCAAATGTACACGGTCAGCATTCATAAAAGGTAACTTTTGGTCGGTTTCCCAATCTTCATCCATTTCGTGTCCTCCATAATGATGAACGATAAACGTTTCTAATTCTTCAAAATCAAAAGTGTAATTGCTGTGTTCTAAATAATGACTAACAAATATAGGTAACTTGTACAACTGCGAAAATTGCGTTGTAGAAGCTAATTGCAAAAGAGCAACCCATATGATAAACCATTGTTTCATTCTTGCAAATTTAAGGTATTTTTAATTATTTGATATTAAGAAAGTGTATATAAAGTTGAAACATTTTTAGCAAAATTTTAATTTAATTCAATTTTTGAAACTCTATATTTGATAAAATTTTAAAATATGAAAATTCAAATTTGGTCGGATATTATGTGTCCGTTTTGTTATATCGGTAAAAAGAATTTTGAAAATGCTTTAGCTAATTTATCTTTCAAAGATGAAATAGAAATTGAATGGAAGAGTTTTCAATTGGATCCTACATTGTCTGAAACTTCAGGAGAATTTACAACGAAGCAATATTTGATGGTGAAAAAAGGATTTTCTGAAGTTCAATACAATCAAATGCAAGAAAGATTAAATCAAATGGGTAAAGCAGTCGGAATTGATTTTTCGCAAGCAAGTCCGATTGCTGCAAATACGTTAAAAGCGCATAAATTACTACATTTAGCAAAGCAATTTGGTAAACAAGATGAGTTGAAAGAATTGTTATTAAAAGCTCATTTTGAAAAAGGTTTAAATGTGGCAGATTCAAATGTTTTGATTGATTTAGGAAACGCAATCGGAATTGATTCGGAAGCTGTTTTAAAAGCTTTAAATGATGATGCTATTGCTTACGAAGTACAACAAGATATTTTAGAAGCTCAAAATATTGGAGTAACTGGTGTTCCCTTTTTTGTGTTAAACAATAAATATGCGGTTTCTGGTGCTCAACCTTCTGAAGTTTTTATCGATGCGATGAAACAAGCTTATAACGAAATTGAGGTTTTGAATCAAAATAATGACGCTAATTCTTGCTCAATTGACGGTTGCGAATAACAAATTTAAATGTGTTTAAAAGCACATTTTTTTTGTTTTTAAATTGACTGAAGAAATACTACTTTTGTAAAAAATATCAACAACACATCTCAAACTATGTATAAATCTTTACTTCGTCCTATTTTTTTTAAATTCGATCCTGAAGAAGTGCATCATTTCACTTTTTCATTAATCAAAACAACTCAGAAAATTCCTGGGATTCGTTCTATAATAAAATCGATTTATCAAGTAAATGATAAAAGATTAGAACGTGAAGTTTTTGGTTTGAAATTTAAGAATCCAGTTGGACTTGCTGCAGGTTTAGATAAAGATGCAAAGATTTATAACGAGTTAGATGCTTTTGGATTTGGTTTTATTGAAATCGGAACGATTACTCCGAAACCTCAAGATGGAAATCCTAAAAAACGTTTGTTCCGTTTAAAAGAAGATTCTGGAATTATTAACCGTATGGGATTCAATAACGGTGGAATTGAATTGGCAGTTCAACGTTTAAAACAAAATAAGGGTGTTTTAATTGGTGGAAATATCGGTAAAAATAAAGTTACTCCAAACGAAAATGCTGTTGATGATTATGCTATTTGTTTTGATGCTCTATATGATTATGTAGATTATTTTGTAGTGAATGTTAGTTCGCCAAATACGCCAAATTTACGGGCATTACAAGACAAAGAACCGTTGATGGAATTGTTAGGAACGCTACAGGCAAAGAATTTAAAAAAGCCAAAAGCAAAACCAATTTTATTAAAAATAGCTCCTGATTTAACTGATGAGCAATTGTTAGATATAATTGAAATCATCGACGAAACAAAAATCGCAGGTGTAATTGCTACCAATACAACGATTTCTCGTGAAGGATTAAAATCTGAAAATAAAGTTGAGGTTGGTGGACTTTCTGGAAAACCATTACGACAACGTTCAACAGAAGTGATTCGTTTCTTATCTGAAAAAAGTAATAAATCATTTCCTATTATTGGAGTAGGAGGGATTCATTCTGCTGCAGATGCCTTAGAAAAATTAGATGCAGGAGCTGCTTTAGTTCAGATTTATACTGGGTTTATTTATGAAGGTCCAGGTTTAATCAAAGAAATCAATCAAGCGATTTTAAATAGAAAATAATAAAATGACATTAGATACCATTCTTTCTTTTTTCTTAACCAGTTTGGTATTGACCATTGCACCCGGTCCGGATGTAATGTATGTTTTGTCACAAAGTATTTCCAAAGGCCGTAATTATGGAATTGCGGCTGCTTTGGGATTATCTTCCGGATTACTTTTCCATACAACTTTATTGGCTTTCGGAATTTCGACAATGATCACTGCAATTCCTTGGTTGTTTCAAGCGATTAAGATTTTTGGAGCTTTTTATCTTTTATGGATTGCGTATAATGTTTTTAAATCTCCAGCAAGTTTCCATTTAAAAGAAGCTATATCACAAGTTGATAGTCCTATAAAGAATGTAACTCAAGGTTTGATTATGAATATTTCAAATCCAAAAGTTATGCTTTTTTTCTTGGCTTTATTTCCTACATTTTTAAATCCTAGTATAGGAAATGTAAAACTTCAAGTTTATACATTAGGTAGTATTTTTATGATTCAAGCATTAATCGTGTTTGTTTTGTATGCGATTATTGCTTCTTCATTAACTATTGTTTTAAGAGAAAGTAAAGCTTTTAATCTAATTCTGAAATGGTTGCAAATAGTCGTTTTTGTGACTTTAGCATTTTTTATGTTTTTTTAATTTCAGATTAATATTTAAACCTCTTTTTTTTGCATCTTATTCAGAAACTATTATCTTTGGTGACTATGAAACCAGTTAAGATTATAGAATGTCCGCGTGATGCAATGCAAGGCATCAAAGATTTTATTCCTACAGAAAAAAAAGTACAATATATCCAATCGTTATTACGAGTAGGATTTGATACCATTGATTTTGGAAGTTTTGTTTCTCCCAAAGCGATACCGCAAATGCAAGATACGGTTGAGGTTTTAGCTCAACTTGATTTATCGCAGACTAAATCGAAATTATTAGCAATTATCGCTAATACCAAAGGTGCTGAAATGGCATCGGTTCATAAAGAAATTCAATATTTAGGATTTCCATTTTCGATTTCTGAAAACTTTCAGATGCGAAATACACATAAAACGATTGCAGAATCATTAATTACATTAAATGAAATTCTGGAAATTGCAAATAAAACCAATAAGGAAGTAGTTGCATATCTTTCTATGGGATTCGGAAATCCGTATGGTGACCCGTGGAATGTTGATATCGTTGGAGAATGGACAGAAAAGTTAGCCAATATGGGTGTGACTATTCTTTCTTTATCTGATACTGTTGGAAGTTCAACACCTGAAGATATTGATTATTTGTTTTCAAATTTAATTCCTAAATATCCAAATGTTGAATTTGGTGCGCATTTACATTCAACTCCAACAGCTTGGTTTGAAAAGGTAGATGCAGCATACAAAGCTGGCTGCTTACGTTTTGATGGAGCAATTAAAGGTTTTGGTGGTTGTCCAATGGCTAAAGATGATTTGACAGGAAATATGCCAACCGAAAAAATGTTGTCTTACTTTACTGCAAATAAGGTAGAAACAAATATTCAGGCAATGTCTTTTGAAGCGTCTTATAATGAAGCTTTAAAAATATTTAATTTTTATCATTAAAATTTTTATTTTTCGTGTTTTTTGAGTAAATTCGCGTGCAATTCTACAACAATTGCAATATGAAAGCACACACAGCTAAAATAGTAGGTCAAGGTCTAACCTACGACGATGTACTTCTTATACCTAATTACTCAGAGGTATTACCAAGAGAAGTAAGCATTCAAACAAGATTTACAAAAAACATAACATTAAATGTGCCTATCATTTCTGCTGCTATGGATACAGTAACAGAAAGTGCAATGGCAATAGCAATGGCTCGTGAAGGTGGAATTGGTGTTTTACACAAAAATATGACCATTGAACAACAAGCGTTAGAAGTTCGTAAAGTTAAACGTGCTGAATCTGGAATGATTATTGACCCAGTAACTTTGCAAATGAACGCAACTGTTGGAGATGCTAAAGCTGCAATGCGTGAATTTGGTATTGGAGGAATTCCAGTTGTTGACGAAAACAACATTCTAAAAGGAATTGTTACTAATAGAGATTTACGTTTCGAAAAAATTGCATCTCGTTCAATTTTAGAAGTGATGACTAAAGAAAATTTAGTGACAGCTTTAGAAGGAACGACTCTTCAAGATGCCGAACAAATTCTTCAAGAAAATAAAATCGAAAAATTACCTGTTGTAAATGCAACTTATAATTTAGTAGGTTTAATTACTTTCCGTGATATTACAAAATTAACTTTAAAACCAAATGCAAACAAAGATAAATTTGGACGTTTACGTGTAGCTGCTGCTCTTGGAGTTACTGCAGATGCTGTTGAACGTGCAGGTGCATTAGTTGCTGCTGGAGTTGACGCTTTGATTATCGATACGGCTCACGGACATACAAAAGGTGTGGTAAATACTTTAAAAGAAGTTAAAACAGCTTTCCCTCAAATCGATGTAGTTGTTGGAAATATTGCTACTGCAGAAGCTGCTTTATATTTAGCTGAAGCTGGAGCTGATGCAGTTAAAGTTGGAATTGGTCCTGGTTCAATTTGTACTACTCGTGTAGTTGCAGGTGTTGGTTTTCCTCAGTTTTCTGCTGTAATGGAAGTTGCTGCTGCTTTAAAAGGAACTGGAGTTCCAGTAATTGCTGATGGTGGTTTACGTTATACAGGTGATATTCCTAAAGCTTTAGGTGCTGGAGCTGATTGTGTGATGTTAGGTTCAATGTTAGCTGGAACTAAAGAATCTCCCGGTGAAACAGTTATTTTTGAAGGTCGTAAGTTTAAAACATACCGCGGAATGGGTTCTGTAGAATCTATGAAACACGGTTCAAAAGATCGTTATTTCCAAGATGTGGAAGACGATGTTAAAAAATTAGTTCCAGAAGGAATTGAAGGACGTGTTCCGTACAAAGGTGAATTAATCGAATCAATGACTCAGTTTATTGGAGGTTTAAGAGCTGGAATGGGATATTGTGGTGCAAAAGATGTGGCGACTTTACAAGAAGTGGCTCGTTTTGTACAACTAACTGCTTCAGGAATCGGAGAATCACATCCGCATAATATTACAATTACTAAAGAAGCTCCGAATTATTCGCGCTAAGAATGATGTAGTGTCTCAAATATGCTCTGTTGGCTGTTAAATATAGTGTTTTCAATGTTTTAGAGGTTTTTTTAAAAACGTTCTATGTGAAAAAATAGAAGTATATATTAAATAAAAGTAAAATCCTTGTGCAAAAAAATGTAAATTTGCGCAAGGATTTTTTAATTTGCACAAAAATGATTTCAGCTGATATAATTTTAGACAAAAGGTATAAGACAAAAAAAGGGTACCCCGTTAAAATTCGTGTGTACGATAGTCTCGCCGCTAAAAGTGGTTTAAAAGAAAGAGAGTATATCAGCCTTTCAATTTATCAGGACACCGACACTCTTAAAATGACATCTGATTTAAAGAGGAAAGATCTTGATATAATAAACCAAATACAATTTTGTAATGATAATTTTTTATCATTACAAGAGTCTGTGCAAATTATTACAAACGGTATTCCTGAAGATGATATTGATTTAGAAATTCAGGTTTTAGAAAAAAGACTTGAACTTTTAAAACAAAAGACAGCCTCAAAAACGAATATTGGGTTTATAGAATTTATAAATATATTAATCAAAGAACGTGAAGTTTTAAAAAAACCAACCGCGGCTCATGATGTAACTAAAAGGGTTGTAATTAATTTTATTAAGCCTGATTTAGATGTTGCAATTAATGATATAAACAGAGAGTGGATTAATAAATTTGATTTATACTATATGGGTAGGCAAATTAAAGATAATACTATATTTACATATCTTAATATGATTAGGGCTGTTTATAAAGAAGCACAATTAAGAGATAGCCTTAATATAAAAAAAGATAATCCGTTTGTAAAACTTAGAACTTTCCCTAAAACTAAAGTTGAAACTGAATTAACAATTGAAGATTTAATTAAAATTAAGAATCTAGACCAAAGTAAAATATTTACAAAGGTTTTGATAGGCGATTTTGGGGTTAAAAGATTAGCGGATATTTTAGTCTTTCAATTTTGTATTGGCGGGCATGACCTTGCTGATATTGCTAATCTTAAATGGAAAAATATTGAAAACAATAGAATAAGGTTTAGACGATTTAAAAACAGGTTCAAAAAAACTGCAGGGGAGGAGATTGATAATATGTTGAATGAGTTCTGTATTGATGTTATTCAAAAGTATGGGGATAAAGATTCAGATAGAGTATTTTCCTTTTTACATAACCCAAATGATAAACTATATAAAGAACAAATATCTCAATTTAACAAGGTTATTTATAAAACAATTGGCAAATTTTCTGCAGTTTCTAACCATTTTACCAGTAAGTCCACTAGGTATCTATTTCGAACCACAGCCGGAAATCTATTAATTGATTCGCTAATGTTAATGAAAATTCAAGGGCATACTCCTCAAGGGATTTCTTTTGGCTATCAAGGAACAATTAATTATGAAGTACAAGATAGGGAGCATAAAAAGATTTTAGATTTGGTTTTCAAATAACTTGGTCAATAACTTCTGAATTAAAAAAGCTTGAGATTTAAAAAGCAATATTATATTAGCCGTATTCAAATCATAATTCATACGGATTGGGAATTGGTAGATTACGGGTTTAAAGCGAGGGTGGTTCCTCGCTTTTTTTATTTATTGCAATTTGCCTAGTGGTGTTTCGCTATCTAAATTATATTTCTATATTTACATGAATTGTACGAAATACAGAGATAGGTTTGGTTTGAAGAAGCCGTGGCCCTTATTCGTTTCGGCAAAAAAAATGTTAGCGGTAATTTTACCCATAAATGTGCACAAATGAAACAATTTTATTTAAAAGATAAATCTTTCGAATTTCAATTAGGTTTTGGGTTTTACCAAATTTACTTTACCGGAGGTTGGTATATAAAAAATCTTGAAGAACTAAACATAGAATTAATAGATTTAGATACAAATCAAAAAATAACTCTAAAATCTAAAGATATTTTTGGTTTACGAAAACAAGATTATATTGGAGGTAAAAAAGCTGTTCAAGTATTTGAGTTTAATTTAGCTAAACCAACAAATCTCAAAATCTCTATAAATAATCCAGAAACTTTAATAATGAAAAAAGTTCATCCATTTATGTTTATATATAGTATTTTATTTCCTAGAAAAATTGAAACTGATATAATTCAAGTGGTAATTAAATAAAAACTACCGCTAATAACTAAGCTTTCGTCTTGCTTCTTGGACATGAAATAAGATAAAAGAACCAAATATAAATTGATTTAATTTTTTCGGTCAATAACTCAAACATCAATTACTACATTAAATCATTACCATATTCTATTTTAGATATGGTAATTTTTTTTTCATATAGTTTTATTTAGTAGTTATTCATGAGCAAACCTACCACAATTAAGCAAGAAGCATTCTGCCAAGCGTACTTACGTTTAGGGGATAAATCTGCCGCTTATAGAGAGGCTTACTCATGTTTGAAAATGAAACCTGAAACGATCCACGCTATGGCTTCAAAGCTCTCCTCAGACCATAAGGTAGCCATAAGGATAGAACAACTTCAAAAAGAGGCTATTGAAAGAAACAAAGCAACATTAGACGAGGTATTAATTGTACTCGCTGATATTATTCGTTTTGATCCGGCTGCAATGTATGATGAAAACGGAACCCTTTTACCAATTCATAAAATGCCAAAGAAGGTGCGAATGTGTATTCAGTCTTTTGAGGTTCAAGAAATACCAAGCTTTAATGATGAGCAACCGGAAACGCTTACTAAAAAAGTAAAGCACTACGATAAACTTGCCGGAGTAGAAAAGCTAATGAAGCACTTAGGCGGGTATGAGCTAGACAACAAACAAAAGGCTACAAACATATTCCAACCCGATGATAGACAAATCCGATTAGATAAGTTAACCTCAAAGTTGAAAAAGTAATATGCTGACCGATCAAGAAATCATTGAATTAGAACAGCTGCTTAAAATCGAAAGCTTAGAGTGCTTAGATGAAGAAACTACAAAGAATTATATGTTTCTTAAAAAGCAGTATAACGAACAAGCCTATGAAGGAGAAATTATTATTTCTGGCTCTAAGGGAGTAATTCTTGAGGGAGGAGCAAGAAGTTCAAAAACATGGTCAGTTGTTTTTTTTATCATTTACGTTTGCTTGCATAAAGAACAAAACGCTGTAATCAATATTGTTCGTGAAACTTACAATGAGTTTAAAACAACGCTATATCTTGACTTTAAAAAGATACTCCCGATGTTTGGCCTACCTAATCCTTTTGAAACTGCAAAAGACGTTCAGTCTTTTTATTTAGGTAAGAACCAAATCAATTTTTTAGGCGCCGATCAATCAAATAAAGTTCACGGAGCAACATCAGATTATTTATATTTTAATGAAATGTTACCCATAGATAAGGTAGTTTTCAAAAACTTAACGATGCGTTGCTCAAAGTTTTGGATTGGCGATTTTAATCCATCATTAACTGAGCACTGGGTGTTCAACGAGGTAATACCTAGAAAGGACGTTGGACATTTAAGAACAACCTTTAGAGATAACCCAAATGTTCCATTAGGTCAAAAGATTGAAATCCTTTCTTATGAGCCGTGGTTGCCTGGTTCTTATGTTGTGGAGGATGATGTTATAAAATGTTATAATAAACTAACCGGACAACTTGAACCAATTTCAGAAAAAAACCAACCACCGCCACATAAATTAAATATCGAACAAGGAACCGCAGATGATTTTCTTTGGAAGGTTTATGGTTTAGGATTAAGAGGCGCAATGCAGGGAGTTATTTTTCCTAACGTCACTTATATAGATGAGTTTCCAGATCATTTAGCCTATTCTTATGGCCTTGATTTTGGTTTTACAACAGATCCAACAGCCTTGACTAAAAATGCTGAGGATGATAGAAATATTTACATTGAATTATTGTTGTATAAACCAGTCGAGCATCCGGACGATTTAGATGAAATCTTTCAAGCGCTTAGTATTGAAAAGAATATACCTATCACGGCTGATTCTTCAGATAAATATACTGGAGAGAACAAAGGAACAGTTGAAATGGTTAAGGCACTGAAACAATTAGGGTATAGCATTCGGAAAGTATCTAAAAACAAAGGGATAATGTTTTGGATTCTTTCAATGAAAAAAAAGAAAATCCATATAGTTAAGAACTCACTATTTAAAGAGGCCAAAAGAGAGCAAGAAAACTATCGTTTAAAAGAAATTCATGGGATAGCAATTAATCAACCGATAGACGCCTTTAACCATATGTGGGATTCAAGCAGGTACCGACACATGGCCTACAATAACCCGTTAACCTTACACCAAACCACTCAATCTCTTAATGAATTAGGTATACACTATTAGAAAATGGATTTACTTGAGTTAATAAAAAAAGACATTCAAAAGGCAATTGGTTTTATCGAGTCAAATCAAATGACAAGAACCGATATAACTTCTTGGGAAGAATTGAACAGGGAGTTTAATAAAAGCGAACGTAATTTAAGGCCGTCACAAGTTGGAAATATCCAAAAGGATAAGATTGTTGGGAGTGGTGAAAAGACTAAAAACGTAACAGCAATTCGTTTGTCTATTCCTTTTGCAAAAAAAATTGTGAGTACGGCAGTAGCTTTTGAATTAGGCGAGCCGGTTACTTTGATAGCCGATGATAAGAATGAATTATACGAGGCGGTAAAGCAAACTTGGAAGTTAAACAGATTAGATAATAAACTCCAAGAAGCTTTAAAGAGAAAGAAATCCGAATTAGAAAGCTGTTTGATATTTCACATTGAAGATATTCCAAGCGATAAAGGTTGGATTACAAAACTATTTAAATCTGAAAAGAAAAGAATTAAATCCAATCTTAAAACGAATAAAGAAGGCAGAATGTATCCAATTTTCGACCAATTCGGTAATATGGTACAGTTTGTTTGGAGATTCAAAACTAAGATTGAAAATAAAGAAGTAGATAATATTTGGATTTACACTGATAAAAACAGAATCGTAATTGATAATTCCATTAAAAACGTTTATTCTCAAAGAGAAAGTAAACCCCACGGATTTGATAGAATTCCAGTTCTATATTTACAACAAGATTTACCAGAGTGGGAAGATGTAAAAACAATCATTGATCGATTCGAAGTTGCGCTTTCAAAGCTTGGTGGCTCGAATGACTATGCGGGTTATCCTTTACTTAAGCTTTATGGAGAGTTAGTCAATATGCCGGACCGAAATGACGATGGGAAAACGCTTCGCTTCCCAATGAAAGAAGTTGACGACACAAGCGGAAAAACAATTCACGGGGATGCTGAGTTCTTAACCGCCAATAATGCTGCCGAATCTGTAAAGTTGGAATTGGAGAAGTTATATTCATTAATTCACGCAATGAGCTCAACACCCGATATCGCTTTCGATAATTTAAAAGGGCTTGGCTCTATGTCTGGAGTAGCATTAAAACTTATGTTCTTGGATGCGATTATAAAAGCTAAGATGAATGAGGGAGATAATAGAACTATGATTGAGCGCTGTTTAAATATCATTGGTTCAGGAATTAAAAGTACTGTAAATACGAAACTTTCAAAGCTAGAGTTGTTGGTATCTGTTCAGTTTAATTCAATTCTTCCAAACGATTTAAAAGAAGCGGTTGAGATTGCCACTACTGCCGTACAAGGCGGTGTTATGAGTAAAGAAACCGCGATTAACTACTTGGATATGGTAGAGGACAAGGAGAAAGAAGTTAATGTTTTAAAAAAGGAAATTAATGATTTAAAAAAGGAAGTTAAATTTGTTAAATAATAAGCGTAGAATAAGTTTAGTTTGTAGATTTATATCAAATATTTATACGTTAGAAATTTATGCAAAAATTTAAATTATTTTCAGTTTTATTATCTTTTGTGATTGTGGCAATTACTTTTGTGAGTTGTAATACTAAAGAAGGGGAAAGTTTAGGAAATATATATAATACGGTAGTCGATACTGAAAATGAAAGTGAAAGCGAAGAGGAGGTTAACTCAGAGGATTCAAATTTAGACAGTAATACCGATGTTAATGATATTGATACTTTATTAGACGAGTATGAGAAAACTGTTAACCAGTACAATGACTATAAAGAGAGGATTAGTGAAGGAGATATAACTGTTATAGCTGAAGCTCCTGCCTTATTAGAAAGGGCTCAAGACTTGAAAGCCAAATTTGAAAAGATAAAAGACAATATGACGGCTGAACAGATTGCGAGATTATCTGTCATTATTAGTAATATGTAAGACTAAATTTTTAAATAATATAAATACCACCCAAATCTGGGTGGTTTTTTTATGTCTTCATAGCTGGTCAATAACTCGACCGGCTTTTTTTTTGCACCAAAGACACACTCACTTAAATTAGATACAAATCATAATTAATATAACAGTATCTAATATGAACAAAAAACAAAAGATTGTAGGTAGACTTAAGGCTTTGTTTCCTAAGGCTAACTTATCTCAAAAAAGGATAGACGCTATTGCGGATAAACTTGAATTAAAAGTTGCAGACGATGCAGACGACTCGGTAATTGATGATGTGGTTAATCAAGCCAATGATTTCATGGACTTTGAGGCTATTGCTAAAGAGGACGACAGAATCAGAACTTTGGAAGCCAATCAAAAGAAAGCCGGTGAGGGTGAAGGCGAACCAAATCCGCCAGGTACACCACCAACTCCTCCAAATGATGAAACTCCTGAGTGGGCGAAGTCATTATTTCAAAAGGTTGAAGCTATCGAAAAAGGTGAAATCACTAAATCAAAGGCGAGTACTGTTTCGGACCTATTCTCTAAATCTGAGGTTTTAAAAGGACTCCCGGAAAATCAAAAACAATCTTGGATGAAACGTGTGAATTTAGATGCTGAAGATTTAGCGACTGAAATTTCTTCTTTAGAAGCAGAATACACCGAATTAAAACAATCGATTGTTGACTCAAGTGATTATGCGGGTGCCCCATTTAGAGCAACGGAGGCGGGTGGTTCGGTATCGGATGCTGAATTGGATGCTGTTATGGGCAATTTATAAATTAAAAAACATTAAGAAATGGGAGTAGTAGCTTCATTAAACAATCAAAAGCACGGTTTTGATTCTAGTAACGATACGATCGTCGTACCAAGAGTTTTTGAAACCGTAATTGGTGGGCGCACGTTAGATACCGCCAACTTTACCCCTGAGGTTATTCCGGCGGGTCATGTGGTAATCAAAGAAGATGCAACGGGGAATCACAAACCTATGCCCGTTAGTGGTGCAGCCTATGCTGCACTACCTGCAAGTCACTCAGTAGTTGGGGTTGTAATTTCAACAGTGGAAACTAAAAAGCCTTTTGTTGGTGTTTGTGTTAGAGGTACAGTGAATGAGGCTGCGTCTTTATACCCACCAACAACGGCAATCAAATCGGCATTGCCATTAATTCGTTTCATTAAAGAATAATCAGTAAATGGAAAAATCAATTTTTATACATCTAAAAGACTGGTTCGGTAGAATCGTTGGGAGATTATCTGTTTTTACTAACGGAAAATTAGAAAATGAAGAGCAAGAGTATCTTCATAAAAAAATGCTTTCAGAAGAGCATTCTGCAGATTTGAAATGGGGAAGTTCAACTTATAACGGGTCCATTGTTAAGGCCGATATCGTTGCCATGGATTCTGAACTGGCATTGAAAAAACAAGATTCTTTATCAACTGCATCTGGAGATATTCCAAAGCAAGGTATGATGTTTAAGCTTACAGAAAAGCAATTATCCGATATCGATACTATGATTGCCAAAGGGTTTGAAATGGTTAATATCGTGAAAAAGGTTTTTGAACAAGTTAAAAAATCAATTCTGGGTATTCATGAAAACAATGAATATATGTTTTTACAGGCCTTATCAACAGGTCAAACTTTATTAGAGGATAAAGATAATGTTGGTTTAGGTATTCGAGTTGATTTTGGTTTTCAGGATAAACGTAAACATAACGCCTCGAAGCCTTGGAGTGATCCAACGGCCAAAGTTGTTGATGATATCAATAGAGTTTTAAAAGCGGCTAAGTCTGAGGGGATTTCTTACAAGGTTATTATGTTAGATGATACCACGTTGGGTTATTTGCGTGAAAATGAACAAGTAAAAAATCATTTTGCATTTGTTAAGGGTATTGTTGCCGAAGGGGGAGTTGTTCCCACTTTAAGTGAAGAGCAGTTGTTGAACTTTATTTCTTTAAACTTTAAGTTAAAGGTGATTACTGTTGATCGTACGGTTATTTCAGAGAAAAATGGAATAAGAACAACTTTAACTCCTTGGGAATCTGGAATAATTACATTCCTACAAAGTGAAAAAGTAGGGCGTTTAGTTTACGGAACTTTAGCAGAGGAAACGCGTAAAAATCCATCAATATCTTATCAAAAGGCTGGTTCTTATATCATGGTTAAAAAATGGTCAGAGAACAAACCTTTTTCGGAGTGGACTTCATCGGAGGCTTTGTGTTTGCCGGTAATTGATAATGGCGCATTTATCTCATTACTTGATACTAAGATTGCCAATGTTGAGGATACTCAAACGGAGGACGATGCAAACTTTACTTATGATGGTAAAAATTACACTAAAGCTTCTGTAGTGGCAGCAGTTAAGATTGTAAACCCAACTTCTACGGTAACTGTTGCAACTAAAGATTCGGCACTAGCAACAATCATCAATAAGTTCAACGAAGAACAAATTACGGTATTTGAGGCTAATATAACACTAGCGACGTAATGTATTCTGAAAGTAGCAAAATATTAATAAGTAAAAGAGTCGGTTGGAGTGTTCCAACTGACTCTTTATTTTCTGTTGAGATTTCAGAAGATAACCAAACTGCTACTTCTGGAAGATATGTAAACTCGTTTCATGAATTAGCTACTGTAGAGAATCTATTTTTTACAATAAACGAAAACAAAACGGGCGAGGAGGAATTCAATAGAGCTTTGGATTCAATGCGAAAGCAAGGAGCAATTGAAGTACTAAATAAAGTTTTAGATCAACATGAGGATTACGATTTTGATAAGGATTACGACTCTGAGATAGAAAAATATCAATCGTTATTTGATGAGCCGTTAGGCTATTTATTAGCGATTAAATCTATTGAATTACTTGTCTCCTCTAATCGTAGTAATGCTGTAGAACGTAATTCAAAGTTAAGTTTCCAAATGCTAAAGATGGAACTTGAAGGGGTTAAAAACGATAACGGGCATTGTATTTCTGAGGGTTTAAATTCTAAGTTTTATACTGCGCTAAAGAATGCCCAAAAGAAAATATTCCCGAAACAAATTGAGATAATTGGTGATTCAGTATGGTAGAATATGGAATCGATATTGAAATCGAAAAAATTAGAAGGCACCTTTTAAAAAATCTTGGTTGGCTAGGTGTCGAAATATTCGGCAGAGCTTATAAAAATGTTTCTAAGGAAGGGAAATTGGTTCCAGAAGTTTATATCGGTAATGGAGAATATAAAGAAATTCTTACTAATGATTTAAAATCTGTTACGATGTTTTTTGTTGACTCGGATAAGCACACTAAGGCAAATTCATTAGAAATGCAGACCGATTTATCAGTTGTTTTCATAGTGAATTTAGTTAAGCTAAAGGGAAACAACAATGCAAGGCTAGATGCTTTAGTTCAACATGAGGTCCTTTCAACATTAAAGCAAACCACTCAATTTGAAATTAGCGAGCTCACAAAAGGTTTAGATGCCTTAAAAGAGTTTGACACTTCAAAAATAAAACTAAGTGATATGCAGCCATATCACATTTTTTCAGTCACAGGTAAAATAAAATATAAAATTAATAATTGTTAAGTATGAACAGACCATATGTGGAGTGTCACGAAAACAAAACGGGCTTTAGAAATACTGGAGCAAAAAAGCAATGTGTCTTAGGTAAAACTGTAAAGTTTGCTTACGGTATTCCAGGATTCAAGTTCGCATCTGTGGAAGATGCAAAAGATATTGAAAAATGGAATGAGGCAATTGCACAAAAGAAATTATTCCCATTGTACGACGCTGAGGAATATGCAGTTGCCGATACAGAGCCAACTTATTGGGAAGGTGAAAACATTAGAATTGAAACATCAAAGGGGAAAAAGATTAGAACATTTCGTTCAATCTTGAGTTTATGCTCATACTTTGCCTTAAAATCATTTGACGGGCAAGAAGGTCAGATTTTTGAATTTACCAATGATCCAGGAGTAAAGGGTATCATCAGCGAAGATGGTTCGGTAAAAGGACAAACAACAACTTTAAATATTGGGCGTTTACAAGACTCAACAGGTGAAATGCCACAGAATGCTGTTGTAACGGTTAACTACAAGGACTTTAACGAAAGAGAAAACGCTGGAGCCGATTTCAAAACGGATTGGTCGCATTTGGAGTTATTCGGAATTTTTGACGCGCATTTGGAATTAGTTTCTGCTTCTGCTACCCAAATCAAGATAAAAGTTAGAACAGGCTGTGGGGCAGGTGATGAGTTGATATCAACTTTAAAAAGTGGAGATTTAGAGGTAAGAAGTGCGGTGGGAGCTTTAGTAACAACAACTTTCGTTGAAGCCGATTCTCAAGGGATTTACACTTTAACTGGGATCGCATTTGCAACAAATCATACAATTTCATTAGTTGGGGTTGTTTCGATTGATAATCAGCACTACGAAAGTACTGAACCGTTAAAGGTTACTATTACCTAATGCGTAAGTATAAAGGGATAACATTTGCAGAGGGCATTAATATGTCCTTTGCAGATTTTAAAGAACAGTATTCCGACTTAGAAATCTTTAAAAATATCCCAGAGGAAAACAGAGAATCGGAACTAAAGAAAGCCTATAAGATTGCAACCTATGGCAACATTAAAACAAGCGCTAAGCCTAGCCAAGAAAATAGAAACGAGTAAAATTGAGTCTGTGTTATTTGGAATCATCAAGCAACTTCAAAAAGAAATCATACAAAAGAACCAGGACCAATTAGGAAAAGGAAAAGACGTTTATCAGAAGACAATTGGGCTTTACTCCAAAGCAACTGAGGCAATCACGGCGCATGATTATTTTGCGGGAAAGCGAAAGGATATTAAAAAAGCTGGAACACCTTACACCGCTCAAGATACTGGGGACTTTTTTAAAGGTTTCTATTTAGAAATTCAAGATGATGCTTTTAAAATCTTTTCAAAGGATCCAAAGACACATGAGATTCTAGATACTTGGGGAACAGAGGCTATTTTCGGGCTTTCGGATAAAGATTTAAGGGAGATTGTGATAAACGGCATTCTCCCTTTTTTATTAAAAAATATTAGAAATACACTTCAATTATGATTTACAATACTTTAGATTATCTACCCATAAAAATATTTATAAAGATTCAGGAAACTGGAAACCTTAGTTTACTAGCCACAGTAGATGAAAATGTTTCTAATGAAGAACTTCAAATCTTGTTTGATAAGCTTTCGGACGAATTTCAACAACTCAACGCGGAGGATAACTCATCTAGAAATTTCATGATATTAAAAGAGATTTCGCATTTAGAGGCAAAATTAAAAACGGCCATGTGTGGGATTGAAATTTTAAGATTTGAGGCAAACAATTCGGTTATGTTGGCTTTATCTGAATTATTAAATGTTACTATCAGAACCAATCGAACTGATTATTATTTTAAAGACTTGGAGCGTGCCGAAAGTAAGGCTAGGTTAATCAATAAGTCTATTGAAAAGCTCCGCGATCAATTACCTAAAAAAGAGGAAACCAAATCCGATTCTATTGATGATACACTTGCGGCCATTGCTATGATAACGGGTGTTTCCTTTGATTTTAATGCGCTTAGTTGTACAGCCTACGCTGCTTTAATCAAACAAACAAAGCAGAAAGTAAAAGCCCAAGAGGAAAGTATAAACAAACTAAAAAACAAATAGTATGGCATCAGGTGACGGAGTAATTACACGAAAAGACATCATTACCGATGAGGCACTTTCGTTTGGAAAAGAATATCGAAAAAACGTTGATGAGGCAATTCAAGCCAATGATGAATTAATCAGGCAATTTAAAACCTTATTAGATGTTACTAAAGCTTATCGGAAAGCTGAATCAAATCATGATTATAAACAAGAAAAGGCTAAAGAGGCACAGGCAAATCGAGATATTCTAAACTCTATTAAAGAAATGGAGCAAGCCGAGCGGGCACTTGAAAGAATCAGAAAGGAAAAGATTAAAACAGAACGAGAGCTACTTAAAATTGCTCAAGAAAATATTAAGCTTTCAATGTCCCAGGCACAAAGAGAAGCCCAAGCAGAAAAAGAAATCGAACGTATTAAGCAAGAGCGAATTAAAACTGAGAAGGAATTAGCTCGTTTAGCTTTAGAAAACGAACGCCTAAATAAGCAACAAGCCCAAACTGCAATTTCTAATGAAAGGGAGTTGGAGCGTGTAAAGCAGGAATTAATCAAAACAGAGCGTGAACAAGCTAAATTAAAAAGAGATTTAATTAATCTTGAAAATGCAGAAGCAAACCAAAAGAAACGTTCAACCACCTTAACAATGGAAGAGCGCGTTCAGCAGCAGTTGGCAAATCAAGCTGACAAGCAGTCTGTTTTGTCTAAAATGAAGCTTTTAGAACCCTATAGAGCATTGAATGCTCAAAGAGCTATTGCTAAGCAAAGGCTTCTTGATTTGATTGCGTCTGAGAAAGCATCCACAGCCGAAATTAAAAAAGCGCAGCGTGAGTTTGATGTTCTTGATAAAAAGGTTCGTAAAGCTGACCAAGCTGCTGGAGATTTTGGAAAAACAGTCGGAAATTATAGAACTGCTTTTAGTGGACTTTCGAACCTAATGGGAGCCTTTGGAATTGTGGGCGGAATTACCGGGGCTGTTATGCTTGGAAAGTCAATTTACGAAACAACAAAGCAAATTCAGGCTCAAGAAATAGCATTGAGAATGCTATCCGAAACCGAGGAAATTTATTCTAAAAACAAGGAATTTCTTACTAGAATTACAGAACAATACGGTTTGGAATTAATGACCACGACAAATGCGTATAAGAACTACTTTGCCTCGGCTAAAACTTCAGTTGAGGAGGGGAAGATTTCGTTTGAAGATATGCAAATGATATTTGAAAAGCTTTCTAAATCATCTTCTACTTTGGGGCTTTCTGTTGAACAACAAGAAGGCGCATTTTTGGCACTTTCTCAAATGTTATCTAAAGGGACAGTTCAATCTGAAGAATTACGTGGTCAATTAGGTGAAAGATTACCAGGAGCATTTGAGGTTATGGCAAAAGCTTTAGGTGTTTCGACTATGGAACTTGGAAAAATGCTTGAGAATGGAGAAGTATTGGCGGCGGATGTTTTACCAAAATTTGCTATTGCTTACGAAAAAGCTATTGGAGCGGATCAAGTTCAAAGAGTTGAAACTTTAGCAGCAGCACAAAATAGAGCCTCAAATAAATGGACAGAGTTTGTGGATAATTTGAATCAAGGGCAGGGAGTAATAACAAAAACGGGTATGAGTTTTTTTAATTTATCAAGTGATATTCTCGATTTGATAGGGGCAAAAAGAGATTTAAGTGAAGAAATTAAAAGTGAACAGCTTCAGTTAAATATTCTTATTGGTAAAATTACTTCCGCAAATATTAAAGAGGAGGAGAGATTATCATTAATTGAAGATTTAAAAAGAAACTATCCTGATTATATTTCACTTATTCATGATGAAGATTTTTCAAATCAAAACTTAATTAAAACATTACAGAAGGTAAACGGTGAGTATCGAGAAAGAATTCGTTTACAAGTTCAAAATGAAAAAGTTTCCGATTTAGTAAAGGAGAGAGATGATAAAGTTAGAATTTCTGAGGAATCAAGGTTAGAGTTAATGGAGAAATTGATTGTTTTAAATAATAAATATCAATTAGGATTTAATATTACCAGAGATAATGCAGTTGAGATGTCAGAATCAGTGATTAAATCATTAGAAAAGGTTGAAGACAAATTGAAATTTGGTGATGCGGTTGGCTACTTGACAGGTAATCAAAGAATAAAGACATTGGCGGATAGAGTTGAGATTTATGAAGATGCCGTAGTAAGTGCAAACGATGAACTTGAGAAACAACAAACCATTTACGAAAACATAAATAAAACAAACGAAAATCAAGAATATTCATTAAGAAATCAGTTATCGAGTATAAAGGATTATAATGCAAAGCTTGATGAGGCTTTACAAAAGGCTATTAAATTAGGGGGAATTGCGGGAAAGGATTTTAGTGATATGAATTTAGATAGCGTTAATTCCTATATATCTAAACAGTCTAAAGGGGAAGGTTCAGAGGCGGGGGCTAAAAAACGTGAAGCTGCGGAAAGAAAAGCTAAATCCGCAAGGGAAAAAGCTTTAAGAGAGGCCGAAAAAAACGAGGACGACCGCCTTAAAAAGCTAAAAGAATCTTATGAAGCAGAAATTGATTTACTAATCTTCAAGGCACAGACCGAGGCTGAAATTTTAAAAGCTGAGGCGTCCAATGAAAAGAATACTTCCGATGAGCGTTATGATGCTTTGATGACAAGTTTTCAATTAGAGGAAGAATTGTTAAAGATGAATGTTGAAAAGCAGTTAACTCTTTCTCGTTCCTTTCAAAAAGAAAAAATGGCATTTACGGAACAAGAAATTTCTGATATGCTGAATAATATTAGTTTAAAAGCTGATATAACCAATGAAGAACTTTTAATTCTTGAAAAGTATTACACCGCTCAAGACAAACTAAGAAAAGACAATCAAAAGGGTTTAGAGGATAATGTGAAATTTGAAGTTGAACAGGTTAAGAAAAAAATTCAGGAACAAGTCAAATCTTCCAACTCTAAAAATTTTAATGATGAATCTGGAGAAATAAATGCCCTTAGTATCGGTAACAATTTAACCGATGTAGAAAGTTATGAGAAGGCAGTTTACGAAATCAAACGTAAATACTTATTAAAAAACCTTGAGGATGAATTGGCTGTATATAATCAAATCATCGAGAACGAAAAAGCCAAAGGAACCGTTACTCAGGAAATGCTCGACAAACAAGTAGAGCTTGGAAATTCAGTTCGAGAATTCAATAATCAAACTCATGTTGAATCTTTAGAAAAAGCCAAAGAGCTTGAGCAAAAATTCATTGAAATGGGGATGAATATTAAGAACGCTTTAGTTGATTTAACCAACGCTATTTTTGATAATCGTATTCAAAGGATTGATGAGGATATTGAGAGAAGTGATGAATACTATGAAGGCCAAATTGAAAATGCTAAGGGAGATGCAGATGAGCAAGAACGCTTAAGGATTATGCAAGAGGCGGCACGCGAAAAATTAGAGGCTAAAAAACGAAAAGAACAACATAAGCAAGCGGTTTTTAATAAGGCTATGGCTATTGCGGATATTGGAATGAGTACAGCGCAAGCAATTATGAAAGCAATGGCTGAGTTTCCTTTAACCGGTGGTATGCCTTTCACACTTATGGCCGCAATTGCAGGCGCAATTCAAACAGCAACCGTTTTAGCTACTCCAATACCCAAATATAAAACAGGTCGTAAAGGTGGACCCGAAGAAATAGCAATTGTCGGTGATGGTGGAGTTCACGAGGTTATCGAGCATAAAGATGGTTCTGCCGAACTAACACCTAAAAGGGATACGCTTGTAAAGCTTTTGGAAGGAGATACGGTTCACGCTTCATTAGATTTATATCGTAAGTCTAGACGAAACAAAATCAATAATGATATTTACAAAGATAAATTGACGTTTGAGGCTTATCATTCATTAACAACGAATGATTATTCAAGTTTAGAAAAAGAAATTTCTGCTATGCACGATACTTTAAAAAGAAAAAATATGTCAACCACGGTTAACATTCCAAAGTTTGATTTTGCGCACCAGTTTTGGTTGGAAAAGCAAAAGAATTGGTAAAAGAAAACCACCCGAGTGGGTGGTTTTAATATTTTATTTCAGTTTTACAAATTTTTGGGTCATGTCCATAATATAATTAACTCCTTCCACTGTTTCCTCCTGAAAAATATTCAAGTGCAAGTTATTTGAATCTAATAATTCTATTGTGAAAGTATTTCCGTTAGTGATTGTAAATGTTAATTGGTCACCATTTCTAACATAAGTACCCTCCCCAGATTCTTCAGTTGCTGGAGTCGTACCTGAAGCTGGATTATAAATGTAATACTTCATAGTATTATCAGCAAAAAACTCATATTGATTTATTAATCCTGTTTGTTTAACTGGGACATCTTTTTCGTCCATCATAATTTCCCCATCAATTACCATTTTCATATCTACTTTTTCAAGATCCCATTTCCCTAATAATTCATTTTGAGGTTGTGGCTGAACTTGATTGTCTGAAGAGTTATCATCGCTTGAGCACGAAGTTAAAGTTGTTAATCCTAATGTTAATGCTAAAAGAATTATTTTTAAGTTTTTCATTTTATTGAAATTTAATTTAAAATTTTTACAAAAATAAGACTAAAGTTAAGTTATGCAATTTTTTTGGTCAATAACTAATCCTTTTTCCAGGTAGCATTTCAATTCGTAAACAATAAATTAGATAAAAGTATCTTTTTTTAAAATGGCTAATATTTTAACCGAATATAGCGATAGAGTTCGTTATACACTTCATAACAATACTTACGGAACAATATATATAGCTGACCCCATCGGTTGGGATGAGGACGAAAAAGAGTTCTCAAGAAATAAAAACTATCACGGAGTTTTCACAACACTTTCAAACAGCTTAAAATTTACCAAAGACGCTAAAGATTTTATAAAGTTGGTTTATGATACTTTAGGAATTAATGCCGATTTACGTTTAGTAAAAGAATCTAAGAACTCAATTACTGATATTTGGGAGCAATCTTATAGCGGTTATTTAGATTTATCAACTTATGAAATTGAAAACAACCAAGTTTCTTGCAAGTTTAATTCTGGGGGTTTAGAAAGTATTTTAAAGTCAAGGGAAGGTGACCAAGTTGAAATTGATCGAAGTGATACTATAGATGAAAAACCTATAGATGAGCTTCAAACGGTTGAGGTTGAAATATCTGGGAGAAGAATTTTTCTTGAATCAATTTGGGAAGTTGAGCCAATGAACTACTATCAAGAATTACGTGTTGAAAGTAAGAACGGTGATGAGATGAGTGTTTCAACTGGTATTCCAACGGAATTAACAAAAAAATCATTCGAGGAGGCTGGACCTACATTCAATGGGTTATTAGGAGATGCTTATTCAGGCGCTACAACTATGATGTTACTCTTGAGGGTAGATAGACCAAGAGAATTTAAAATTTCGATAAAAGATTTGACTTTTGCGTGTTATTCTGTTCATAAATCAGTTGGTTGGGGGAGTGCAAATGTTTCTCTAGTTGTTTATAATGAAAATAGACACGTAATCGAAAGAAAAATCCTTTGGTCAGCAAAAAAAGATAACCCATTACCTCCAATATACGGTGGAAACTACGGTGGAGCTCAATCAATTAATGACAATTATACTATAGTTCTATCTGAAAATCAAAGTTTAGGTCTAGAGGTTTTACTTTGGGTAGACTTAATAAGTGGCGGAGGAACTGGTAACGCAAAAGCAGATTTTTGGTATAAATTTTCAAAAGGAAGAATCGTAATTACTGAGGATTCTCATTTTGACAAAACAATAACAAAGGCGGTCAGACCTTTTCACCTTGCTGAAAGATTAATTGAAATAACTACAAATAGAAAGAATGTTTTACGTTCAGAGATTCTATTATCAGGAAACTTTAAAAACTTATTAATCACCCATGGTTTTTGGATTAGAGGTTTTGATAAAAGCTTGAAACAAAATGAAAATCCTGAGGATAATAGATATAAACCGCTTACTACTTCTTTTAAGGATTTTATGTCCTCATTTTTTGCTGTTGCTAATCTTGGGATGGGAATAGAAAGAAATGGTCAGAGAGAAATTATAGTTATTGAAGATTTGAAATACTTCTACAATCGTAATACGACAATTAGATTACCATTCCAGGTTAAGAATGTTAAGCGTTCGGTTGATAGCTCGAGATATTATAGTTTATTGGATTTTGGTTTCGAAAAAGGAGGAAGCTATGAAGAGGCGCAAGGTCTTGATGAATATAATTTAAAAAATAGTTACACAACTTGTATTCATCGATTAAGCAATACATATAGCGCATTATCAAAGTACAATGCTGATTCAACAGGAGTTGAGTTTGCCAGAAGAAAACCTTTTTCAAACTATTCAACTGAGGACACAAACTACGATCAAAACGTTTATTTCTTAGACGCAAAAGCGATTGGCCCAACTAATAATTATACTGTGCGTTTGTGGCAAGATGATTTTCAAAAAGCGCCTTCGGGAATTTATTCTCCAGAAACGGCTTTCAATTTAAGAATTTCGCCTTTCAACAATTTACTTAGACATTCTTGGTATTTTGGGGGCGGTTTGGCTAAATACCCAGCCGATAAAGTGAAATATGCCAGCAGTTCTGGAAATAGTAATTTGAAAACCATTTACAAAGAAAACGGAAGTTTAGTCAATAGCAATTTAGAACGCTCAAGATTTGTTCCTGAGATTGTAAAATTTAATCACGTTTGTACAGACGAAATTTTAAAAATGGTCGAAGGCAAATCGATAATTCTTGGTAAGGAACTTCTAAATGTTTATGGTCTAATTGAATTTATAAATGAAAATAATGAAATCGAAAAAGGATATTTATTGTCTTTAAAACCAAATGGGGTTGGGCAGTGGGAACTTTTAAAATATAATAAATAATGGAAGAACAACTAACTGAATTAATATTAAATCCAATAGATTCAATTGTTGAAAATAGTTATTTTCAAATTCTACTTACAGATTCTAGTTCTGAAATAAGAACGGTTCACGATTTTTATTTCGTAAAAAGCAGAATGAAGCCTAATCATGTTGCTATTGGTGATAGGGTTGAGCTTACTATGGCTAATTTATCACGAGCAATCAATTTGGATTTACCTCTTGTTTTTAAATCCGAGGTTCTTCAAGATTCAAGAGTAAAGATTGCAATATTAGATCCTAAATTGGTCATTTCGGACGTAATTTCGTTTAACCCAATTACTAAGCTGCCAATTTTTGAAAGCGAAATTATTGCTGTTCCATTTGAAACATTTGAAATTAAATCAGTTGCTTTTTTGGCATCGGATTTTGTTGCCTGTTCACAAGTAAAAGTTAGGGTACAAACAACCCTGGTAATGACTTCATATTGTAGAGGTTTATTATGTACTTCCGTTAATAGCTCCACCGTTGAATTTACTGCAATTAGGGGGGCTCAAATAGCATTTAGAGCTTTAAGAAATATTCAGACAAGGTATTTAAATATTAATATTCCACCTTTATTAAGCGAGCCTCAAATATCTGTTTTTAATTCTCCTTTTGGGGCAACGGCTACTGTAACTATTGCGAATTTTGGCGGGCTAAATCTACAATTTTCTTTAGACAATACTAATTGGCAAGCCTCAAATGTTTTCAGCGGTTTAGATATTGGTAATTACACTTTGTATGTAAAAGACCATTTAGGTTGCTCGAAAAGTAAAACATTTTCTGTTTTAGAAAATAGCTACGGGGCAAAACCTTATGTTTTTATATCAAAGGAAAACTCATTTAGATTTAAAGAACCTAGCGGTAATTATTTAAACGATGAAAACCAATTTTTTAACCAAAGCACAAATGCTATTAATTATTGTTTTGAACAAAGATTTTTAAATTCAGATGTTGTTACAACACAGTTTAAATCAAACTTTCAAGGGGTTGAAGTTTTTGTTATGGATTTGGAAACAAATTCTATAACGCAATTAGCTGTTACAAAAAAAACAAATAACATTGGGTTAAAACAGAAGATGTCGGGTGTTAAGAAATATAAAATAACAAATTTTCAATTCGGAATTTACTTTGAATCGGGGAGTATTTTAAATTATGATACAAATACACCTGAACAAAACTACGCGCTGAACGGCTCTCTTCCAATTTGGGCTAAACTCGGAAACTTTATCAATATTGATGGAGCATTTTATCAAATAAATTCGATTGGTTTTGATGAGAATGTAAATGCTGAGGTTCTGATTTTTGATGGATTTATGATTGAATTTACTGAAGAGGTAATTGCCTCAAGTGTATATAATCTTCAAGAATATGAAGTTTACGAATTTGATTTAGATTTTAGTTACTACCCAAATGCGAAAGTTCAAATTGAAATTAAAAATTCAGATCCTAATTTTGGTAATTACAATTGGATTTCTGAGGGTATTGTTTCTAAGGAAGATTTAGATAAGCATATTGAAATTCGTTATTATAATTCAACCAATACCAATATTATTTATTCAACTGAAATCCAACATTTATTAAGAATCCCTTACAATAAGATTAAGGCAGTCGATTCGGATTCAAGTGAAAATTACAATACCGATACAAATACGTATTTGTTAGATTCAAAAGTTTATGAAATAACTGAATTTGATTTAATGCCTTTACCGCTTGAGCTCTGGCGTAAAGTGAAAATTGCACTTTCGGTTGATACTATTTTTATTGATGGGGTAGGTTATTCTAAAAATGCGGAATTTACTAAAGAGGCTTTAGGAAGCACTAATTTATATAAGGTTACAGCCCAGTTAATTAAAAATGGATTTGTATTTAATTCGAGTATGAACTCAAATGAAATTATAATCGAAAATCCAGTTACAAACATTCCTGGTTTAATTGAAAATAGTTCAGATGGATTCATTCAATTTTAGTGGTCAATAACTCAAAGACCCTTTTCTTTAATTACGAAAGAGATTTAATGATATTAGATTAAATCTCTTTTTTTATGTCATTAATCGATACGCTTATAAAAAAGGTTGAAGAACTTACAAAGGCGGTAAATTCAATTCGATCCTCTTCCAAAAAAATACACGAGCTCCCTGATTTATCAGGTGAGGACGTTTACGTTGCGGCGAGTAATGGTAATGAAACAGGAAAAGTTTTGTTACAAACACAAAATTTAATTCCGCCGCCAACAGTCTCTAATTCTTGGAAAGATATTGAGCTTTTACCATCTTCCAATTTAATTTTCAATAGAGATAATACATCAATTAATCTTATTACAAACAGAAATTCTTGGGGTGTAACGATTCCTAATATAAAAGGATTCGGCAGGGGCGAACCAACTGATGGATTAAATGGATTTTTGCGTAACGGTAGCTCTGAGTTGATAGTTATTAGGCATAATTTATTAAGTGTTCCGGGAGTAACAATTCCATTTTTCCTATCAAGCGGTTCCGATTATAGTATCAAGCCCAATGAGATTTTAGGTTTTAAATATTCATCACTTAGAAATAGATGCGAAATAAGTGTTTACGATTTTAGTGCAATCACTCCTTTAACCCCAAAATCCGAAGTATTCAGAATTTCTCAGGAACATTTAGATTCAGAAAATGTTGTTTTTGAATTAGAAAGTACCCCATCTGAAAACGAGTTTCTATTTGTGTTTTGTAACGGTCAG
>SMEN01000018.1_pt1 | contig 74990 bp, 81 predicted proteins | sample 2456271 | NCBI WGS metagenome assembly SMEN01 (sample SAMN10132593, study PRJNA489261) | soil metagenome | isolation source: day1 control-loamy sand soil ammended with raw manure from dairy cow... | place: USA | collected 2015-04-01 | reverse complement strand
AAAACATAATAAAGACACTACTTTACTTATAAAACATAATAAAACACTATTTAGATTAACCAAGTATTAAGTTAAACTTGAATTAAGTAAAAGAATATCATATTAATTTTCTTAATTCATCTTATAAAAATATAGATTATGGCAGATATCACTAGAGGAGGTCAATTCTTAGTTAAAGAAACACTTTCACAAAACATTTTTACTCCAGAAGATTTTTCTGAAGAACAAATTATGATGCGCGAATCAGTAAAAGAATTTATTGATCGTGAAATTTGGCCAAACAAAGAACGTTTTGAGAAAAAAGATTACGCTTTTACAGAAGAATGTATGCGTAAAGCCGGAGATTTAGGATTCTTAGGAGTTGCTGTTCCAGAAGAATTTGGTGGTTTAGGAATGGGATTCGTTTCTACGATGTTAACTTGTGATTATATCTCAGGAGCTACAGGATCTTTTTCTACAGCTTTCGGAGCTCATACAGGAATTGGAACTATGCCAATTACTTTATATGGAACAACAGAACAAAAAAATAAATACGTTCCTAAATTAGCTTCAGGCGAATGGTTCGGAGCTTACTGTTTAACGGAACCAGGAGCAGGATCTGATGCAAACTCAGGAAAAACGAAGGCTGAATTAACTCCAGACGGAAAACACTACAAAATCAACGGTCAAAAAATGTGGATTTCGAACGCTGGCTTCTGTAATGTAATGATTGTTTTTGCTCGTATCGAAGACGACAAAAATATCACAGGATTCATTGTTGAATTCGATCCTGAAAATCCTAACGGAATTGTTTTAGGTGAAGAAGAACACAAATTAGGAATTCGTGCAAGTTCAACACGTCAAGTTTTCTATAACGATACTTTAGTTCCGGTTGAAAATATGTTAGCTGGTCGTGGTGAAGGATTTAAAATTGCTATGAATGCATTAAACGTTGGTCGTATTAAATTAGCCGCAGCTTGTTTAGATTCTCAACGACGTTTAATCACAAATTCTGTAAAATACGCTAATGAACGTATTCAGTTTAAAACTCCAATCGCAAATTTTGGAGCTATTCGTGCTAAAATCGCAGAAATGGCTACAAATGCTTATGTTGGTGAATCTGCTTCATACAGAGCAGCTGGAGATATCGAAAACAGAATCAATGCTCGTTTAACTGATGGAGCTTCACACCAAGAAGCAGAATTAAAAGGTGTTGAAGAATTCGCAATTGAATGCTCTATCTTAAAAGTAGCTGTTTCTGAAGATGTACAAAATTGTGCAGACGAAGGAATTCAAATTTTTGGTGGAATGGGATTCTCTGAGGATACGCCAATGGAATCTGCTTGGAGAGATGCTCGTATTTCGCGTATTTATGAAGGAACAAACGAAATCAACAGAATGTTAACTGTTGGAATGTTAATCAAAAAAGCTATGAAAGGTCACGTAGATTTATTAGGACCTGCAATGGCTGTTGGAGAAGAATTAATGGGAATTCCAGATTTCTCTACTCCAGATTACGATGAATTATTCGCAGAAGAAAAAGCATTATTAGCTAAATTGAAAAAAGCATTCTTAATGGTTGCTGGATCTGCAGTTCAAAAATTCGGGACTGAATTAGATAAACACCAACAATTATTAATGGCTGCTTCAGACATGTTAATTGAAATTTATATGGCAGAATCTGCAATTTTAAGAACCGAAAAATTAGTTGCTAAAATTGGTGAAGATGCTGCAAAAATTCAGATTGCAATGACACGTTTATATTTATACCATGCGACTGATATCATCAGTAGTAAAGGAAAAGAAGGAATTGTTTCTTTTGCTGAGGGCGATGAACAACGTATGATGTTAATGGGATTACGTCGTTTTACAAAATACGACAATATGCCAAACGTAATTGCTTTACGTGATATTATCGCTGATAAAGTAATTGCTGAAAATGAATATTGCTTTTAATAAAATATAGTTTAAGTTTAGTTTGTTAATGAAAAAACCCACTTCAATGGAAATTTGGAGTGGATTTTTTTTATTAAAAAACAAATTTTCGCTTGTTTTTTTACTATATTTATTAAATTAATCAAAAAAAAAACAGAATGAAAAAAATTTACTTTATTTTAATCCTATTCATGAATCTTGGGTTTTCTCAAAATAGTTTTGATTTAAAAAAGGATTTTACTGTGAACACAAATTTATATGGAATCGAACAAATTTGGCTTGAAGATGGGACATTCTTTGTTCCAATTAGCTTTAATACCCCTACTTATACACTTGAAAATGGAACGGTAATAACAAACAATAGTTATGTTACGGGACAAATCAGTCACAAAATATTAATATTAAGATACGATGAAAATTTAAATTTGCTAAATTATTTTACATTAAACAGCACTGGTTCCGAACAAATATTGGATGTAACAGCAGATATAAATAAAAATATCTATATTTCGTATTTAGTACAAAACAATTATACCCTAAACGGACAACCTTATTTACAAAATACATCAAATAATCTAGCAAAAGTGATGCTCGTTAGAATTGATCCTTTAGGAAATGTGAATTGGATAAAAACATTTCAGGGGAGAGAATTGACACGAAGTAGTCTAACAATTGCAAATAATGGAGCTGTTTATATTGGTGCAAAAATGGCACAAAGTGAGTTAATTGTAGATGGTATTACATATCCAAACCCAACACCCCATAATTCAATGAATTTATTATACAGGATGATTGTTGGAAAACTAAATTTAAACGGACCTGGACTTGAATGGATTAACTCTTCATCAAACTCAACAACGGAAAGTTTTGATACTTGGGCTATATTTGATCAACATGATAGTAAACTTCATGTTGATTCTCAAAATAATTTATATTTGATGACAAATTTACGTGGTCATAAAGCTACATTTGGAAGTCATACAGTTGAAAAAATAAACAGCACAATAGAATGGATTTTAGTTAAATATTCGAGTAGTGGCAATGTACTTTGGGTAAAAAAACCATCTATTTCTACGAATCAAGGCACAGTATTATGCCTAGGTTCAGCAATAGATAAGGAAGACAACATTTTTATAATAGATAATACAGAAACTTCAGGTACTGTTAATTATTGGGGAAATCAATTAACAGCAGATAAACCAATAGCTACATTATTAAAATTAAACACAGATGGTAATGTAATTTGGACAAAAAGACCGCAAACAAATCCCGGTTCATATAATGTACCTCCAAATCAATACAATAATCTAAAATTGTTTGATGATTCAGTATTTGTAAATGGAGTTGTTTATGGATTTCAGGACTATGGTAACAATCAAATAATAGACACTAATTATGAATCAAAATGGGCTGCTTTAGAATTCAATAAATATAATGGCAATGTAGAAAATTCATATATTCTTGATTGTTCTTTTAACGTATATCCAGAACAATTAGTAGGAATTGATTCACAAAATAGATTATGGTATAATACCATTACAGCAATTAATTATTCAGCTTTTAACTACTATATTGGCAATTTCAACTTTAGTTTACCTTATAGCGGAAACAATTCTCAAAAGCTAATCTTTTTTAGAAGTAGTGCAGTTACTTTAGATAATAAAAAATTTAATAAAAATATTGAAGTGTCAATTTACCCTAATCCTACATCGCAAATTTTAAATATTATTGGTGATGAACTATTAAACGCTAAATACAAAATATATGATTTAAATGGAAAATCCATTCAATATGGAAATATAAATGACAATAAAATTGATGTAGAAAATATTTCATCTGGATTGTACACTATTCAAATTACAAATGAAAATTCATTAAAAACTACGTTGAAATTTATAAAAAAATAGTTGGATTGTCTCTAAATTGAGACAACCCAACTATTTTAGAACTTATAAAAGAATTTTACTTGAATATTAGCGTTTGCAGTTGTTACTTGACCTTCTTTTCGATATCTACTTCCGAAATCCCAAAATTTCAATTCGTTATCATCAACATTCAAATTAACAGGATTAGAAAAAGTTACATCAACAACTTTAAATCCCAATCCAACAGATGGATTAATTCCAAAGGTTTTAGCTCTATTAAAATGTGCAAAAAATCCATAATTAACATTGAATGTCATTTTTTCACGTTTATATTCAATTTCATCATAACTGAAATAAACAGTATTTTCATCTGTACTTAACTCGGCGCTTCGAAAATAATCATCTTGTAAAGTTTCTGTATGATGAATTTGTTGAAAATCAACCGATACATAATTTTGGAAACGTTTTTCAGGATTAAAATTGTACCCAACTTGTAATCGATATGCAAACAATTGATAATCTTTAGAATTACCATTGTTCCTACCATTATTTTTATCTATTGAATGTCCTAATTCAATCCCTGCAAAATAATTGGTTCCAAAATTTCTAATATAACCAATTGATAATCGATTTGGAGGAGTCATCAAAGCTGTAAAATCAAAATATACTGTGTTTTTTCTATCCTCTAATTCTTGTGCATTAGAATTAAAACACGCTGAAATCATTAAAACAGAAATAATAAACTTATTGAAACTCATAATTTTTTTTCGCTAAAATAACATTTTATTTTATTAATAGATTTTATATTTGTTAAAAAAAATCATGGAAAGAAATAAATTAGATCATGACAAAGGATATTCTTCTCTAGCTCCAAAATCGAAAAAAAAAATCAGTATCTATATAGGTTTGATTTTAATTCTGATTATTTTGATTGGATACTTTTTTGTGCATAAAAAAAATAATCAAATTGAAACTATTGAAACTATTGAGAATCCAAAAGAAATTGAAATAAATAAATTATTTTCTGTATCTGAATACAACGCTATTCCTGATAAATACAAAGAACACATTTATGACTTCATGCAATATAACGGCTATTTAGGCGGAGAATATTTCTTAACAAAAATATCTGATCGCGCTAAAAATGTTTTTGCTTTTGGTGATTTTACTAGCGATGATAATGATGAAGATGATATGGCAATAATCATTGAAAAAAATGATTTCAGTAGTTCAAAACTTATAGTCTTCAATCATAAAGGTGAATTGCTTTATGTAGAAAATTATTCGAATGAATTACCAATTATAAATTCATATAAAGTCGGTTCCAAAATTTATATGGATGAGCTTAAATTAGTTCCTTCTCCATGTGATGGTCTAATTGTCAAAATGCAATACAATAAACGCGCTGTTGTTTACGACAAAAAAGATAAAAAATTCAAAACGTATTATCAATATACAAAAGAAGAGATTGATGCTCTGAATAAAGAAGAAGATTACGATGAAGGATATGAAGATTACGAAGAAACTCCTCCAAAACCAGATAGTACTACGCAGGTAGATGAGTTTAAAATTCAGGAAGTTAAATAAAATGATAAATGCTGTCAAGATTATTATATCTGACAGCATTTTTTATGATTTTAATAAGAAAAAATTCAATAGATTTTATTTAATTTCAATATGTAAAATAATTAAACTACTATTTATAAAATTTTATATTCAGAAATATATAATAATAACTTGATAAATCTAAAATGAACAAAATAACAATTGCTTCGGCAATGATACTCAACAACAATAAAGAAATTTTATTAGTAAGAAAAGAAGGTTCAACGTTTTTTCAATTACCGGGTGGAAAAGTCAATAATAACGAAACACATTTTGAAACTTTGAAAAGAGAATTATTTGAAGAAATCCATTTAGAAATTGAAGAACTAAATTGTATTTTTTTAGGCTATCATGAAACAGATGCTGTTAATGAAAAAAATACTCGTGTTTGCGGTAACTTATTTGAAGTAATTGATACTAATATAGATAATATCCAAATTCAAAACGAAATTGAAGAAATGGCTTGGATTAACCAATCAAATTACAAAGATTACAAATGGGCACATTTGGCTGAGGAATTTATCCTTCCGATTTGGCTTAAAAAACAAATTAAATAAAAAAACTTACACTCAAAAAAAAAAATGAAAAAGAACATTTACCTTTTACTTTTCTTTGTTTTTAGCTATTCGCTCTCTGCGCAAGTACTTTTTAAACTAAACGGAAAAGTTACAAAAAATAACAATGAGGCACTTTCTGATGTCGCTCTATATATTTCAGAAATCAACAAAGAAATTTTTACCGATTCCGAAGGTAATTTTCAAACAGAACTAGCCGCAGGAAATTATACCATTTATGCAGAATATTTAGGTTATGAAAGTTTTCAAAAAAGCATTACAATTTCTTCAGATCAGACCTTAAACATCACATTAAAAAGCTTGGATGATGAGTATCTAGATGAGATAGTAATTATTGCAGATGGTAAAAAATTAGATGTTCGTAAGCCACAAATGAGTGTAAATACTTTGACTGCTGCTGAAATCAAAAAACTTCCGGTGGTTTTAGGAGAAACCGATATTCTAAAATCTATTTTATTACTTCCTGGTGTTGTAAACTCTGGAGAAGGAACTTCTGGTTTTAATGTTCGTGGCGGTGGATCTGACCAAAATCTATTACTTTTGGATCAGGCTAATGTTTATAGTTCTTCACATTTATATGGCTTTTTCTCAATTTTCAATAACGATGCGGTTCGAAATATAAAATTATATAAAGGTGGAATTCCAGCACGTTATGGTGGAAGAGCTTCTTCTGTTCTAGAAATAGACCAAAAAGTTGGTAGCTACGAAAACTTTAGCGCGTATGGTGGAGTTGGATTACTATCAAGCAGATTAACGGTTGAAGGTCCGATTATTAAAGACAAATTTTCTTATTTACTTTCAGGAAGAGGTTCTTATGCGCATTTATTTTTGAAATTAACAGATATAAAAAGTACGGCATATTTTTACGATCTGAATGCAAAATTGAGTTATAAATTTGATGACCATAATAATTTAAATGTAACCAGTTATTTTGGTAGAGATATTTTTAAGTTTAATTCGTCTTTTAATAATGACTTCGGAAATACAATAATCTCAGCAAATTATAATCATCGTTTTAACGAAAAAACCAAAGGGAAACTTTACATGAATTATACAGATTATGTATATAATTTAACTCTTGGTTTTGTTGGATTTGATTGGAATTCTGGAATTCGAAATTATGATTTTAAATATCAAATAGATCAAAACATAAATGATAAATTAGATTTGAAATATGGTATTCAAGCTCAACATTACAAATTTAATCCAGGAACAATCGAACCTTCAACTGATGATTCACAAATTAATTTCTACAAAATACCAAACAAATATGCTTTTGAAGCAGCAGCTTTTATTGAGGCAGAACAAGAATTAAGCGATATTTTCAGAGTTAATTATGGAGTTCGATATTCTCAATTTTATCGCTTAGGTAAAGAAACAATTAATGTTTACGCTGATAACAATCCCGTAGTTTACAATCCTCAAACAGACGCTTATGAAAAGGCAACTCCGATTGGAGAAAAGTTCTATGGTAATAATCAGAAAATAAGTTTTTATGATAATTTCGAACCGCGAATCGCACTTTCTGTTCAAACAAATGAAGAACAGTCGTTGAAATTTAGTTTTACTAAAATGGCGCAATACATTCACGTAATCTCAAACACAAATGCTGCAACACCATTAGATATTTGGGAACCAAGCGGACCTTATGTAAAACCGCAAATTGTTTATCAATATGCGGCTGGTTTCTTTCAAAACTTTAAAGATAACGCTTACAGTTTAGAAGTTGAAGCTTATTACAAAGACGGAAAAAATCGTCTAGATTATATTGATGGTGCTGATTTAATCGGAAATAGAGCAATTGAACAAGTTCTTTTGAATGGAAAAACAAGAGCTTATGGTATCGAATTTTTATTCCGTAAAAACTACGGTAAATTTAATGGTTGGATAGCTTATACGATTTCTAAATCTGAACAAAAAACAGTTGGAAGAACTCCAGGTGAAGTAGGAATTAACCACGGGAATTGGTACAGAACTCCGTATGATAGAACGCACGATTTAACGATTATCGGAAATTATGAACTTACAAAAAAATGGTCTTTAAGCGGAAGTTTTACATTACAATCGGGTCGTCCGGTTACATATCCTGTTGCGAAATACGAATTTCTAGATCAAACCATAAACGATTTTGATTATCGTAATAATTATAGTTTACCAGCATTTCATCACTTAGATCTTTCAGCAACTTATGTTCCAAAACCAGATAGTAAAAAGAAATGGAAAAGTGAATGGGTTTTCAGTATTTACAATGTTTATGGACGTAAAAATGCGGCTTCGATCAGTTTTAGAGAAAACGAAGATTTCAGAGAAAAAACAGAAGCTGTTAAACTTTCTATTTTTGGAATTGTTCCGAGTGTAACGTATAATTTTAAATTTTAAATCATGAAAAAAATCCTATATACTTTATTAATAGCTTGTAGTTTATTTTTTACAAGTTGCGAAGATGTGATTGATTTAGATTTAGATCAATACGAAAAACGTGTCGTTATCGACGCAAATATTTTTGTGAATGAAAACGATTACAACAAAATACGCATGTATTATTCGGCACCGTTTTATGCAAATGGTTATGAATTTATTTCAACAGCAACCATAATTATTAAAGATTTAAATACCAATTTAGATTATCCATTTACATATACATCAAACGGATATTATGAAAATAATTCATTTAATCCGCTTTTGACAAACGAATATGAGCTTAATATTTCATACAATGGCAAAATTTACAAAGCCATTTCCCAAGTCACTCAAGCTCCAGTAATTGAAGAAGTAGAACAAATTAACGATGCTGGTTTTTCAGGAAATAATTATGAAATACGTTTTTACTACCAAGATGATCCAAACGAAGAAGATTATTATCTTTCACAGATTGAAACCATTGAAGAAAACGAGTTTAATATAAGTAACGACCAATTTACAAACGGTAATTTAACAAATGATTTGTTTTTTGCAGAAGAAGATCAATTAGGTGAAACGTATTATTATTGGTTAGCAAAGATTGATAAAGATTATTACAACTATTTAAATAAAATGTTTAGTAATGCAGCTTCCGCAGGAAATCCGTTTGCAACCCCGACCGGAACTTTAAAAGGAAATATTTCTAACACAACAGATTCAAATGACTTTCCTTTAGGATATTTTCATATTGCAAAACGAGAAAGTGCAAGTCACACCATTCAATAATAATTTTTAAAAACTCTCAGATTTGAGAGTTTTTTTTGTATCTAGAAAAAAAACAGTTCAGAAATAAACGACAAAAAAGCAAGCTAATTTTGTACTTGAATAACTTCGGGAAAATATCTGAGATTTTTGCTTTTTGATTTTCGTTTAGATTCGTAAAATACTTTATTCATTTATCATTTTCATTTCTAAGAAAACCTTTTATTTTACTTTTAGCATTTATTGACCAAACCAATGAAATCAACCATCCAATTCCTGTGAAACCAAAAAGTACATTAAAAAGAACTATACATTTAAATTGAATTTTATCTCTAGCAATAAAAGAAGGTATAAGATATATAAAAACAATTAAAACACCAGCAATAACTTTTTCTTTCGTTATTTCATTATTCTCAAATGGTAAATTGCTATTTAGTAAAATAATAAATCAAACATAAGCAATTCAAATTATTATAACAATGTTATTAGATTTAAATACAATTCTGCTATAAACCTCCTAATTTACAAACTAATCTTTACAAAAACTACAAAGGATTTCAGTTTTAAAAATTGCAATAGTTGTCTCAATTAATTCAAGTGAAACATTTTACCAATTGTCAAAACGAAATCAAATTAAAATCCTCAAATAGCAATTTACTTTTTTGAGGATTTTTTTTATTATTATTGAAAGGAGATAAATTGAGGACTTATATATTGATAAGAAATAGACTCTGAAAGTGTTTTAGACAATTCTATAACTGATTTTTCACCTGATTCATCAATTAAATAATAAACTAAAAATTCAGTTTCATTCCAACTTGGTTCATATTCAGTAAAAACAAGTCCGTTTTGATTTGCGAAATTTTCAAGATTAGGTAACTCATTTTCATCATTTAATTTCACTTTTATATAATTCCCTTCTTTAGCAACTCCGTAAGTAGTATTTCCTTGATATAATTTTTGAACCATGAAAACATCATCCAAATTTTGAATTTGATTTATGTAATTATTCAATTTTTCACAAGACAAACTTCCTTCATTAAAATAACACAAAACCATTTTGGTATTTTTAGACGAAAAAACATTTATATAAATACTTGAAAGTACATCGTCATTGTTTAAAGGAAGCTTAAAAAGGTTTAAATCCGTGAGAATTTTAGTAATTTTTTGATCGGAAAGATTATAATCAAACTCTACTACAATTGCGTTATTCTTAACATTTCTATTATTTTGACCTTCATTTGAATAATAATCAACAACTTGTTCATTACAAAAATTTGTAGAAACAGAATCGTCACTTTCAGATGAGCAAGCGATAAATAAAACGGAAAATAAAAATAAAATAAACTTTTTCATACATTAAAATTTTAAATCAAACCAACCGTTTCTTATGCTATAAATAGTTCCATTTTCTTCGAATGCATCGAACTCGAAAGTAGCAGCGACTATTTTATTTTCATAATCTAATTTAACAATGGTTATAGTCCCACCTATTTCGTTATTTGTAGAAGCCCATTTAGTTGCTGAATTAAAAGCGTAGTAAGTTATTCGACCTGATACATTTGTAGTTTGTCGACCGTTTATTGCATAAGATTTCCCTTCTTCAAATTTAAATTCTGAACCAATTGATATCTCGACTGCTTTTTCATTATTTGAAAGTCTAAATATTATCAATGAACCACCAAACGGATAAACAGAAATGTGTAATTTCTCTAAATTAATATCACTATTTTTTGTTGAAAACATTTCATTATTAAAAGAGAAAGTAACCGTATCACTACCTGTTGGAGTTGAATTTGTGTTATCATCACTTGAACAAGAGAGCAATAAAAGCGATGTGAACAAGACTACTATTTTTTTCATTTTATTAAAATTTTAAATCAAACCAACCGTTTCTAACTTTATGTACATTTTGTTTTCGGTCAACTGCATCATAACTAAAAGTTGCAGCAACTATTCTGTTTTCATAATCTAGTTTAACAATGGTAACTGTTCCTTTAAATTCAGTACTAGTTTTGCAAACAAAACTAGTACTAGGTTGGGAAAGCAAGCTATTCTGAGCAAAGAATCCGTCCTGTATTCTTTGTTCATGTATTTGGTAACTTTTACCTTCTACTATTTTTTCTCCTGTAAATAAAGTTAAAGTTACTACACCTTTATCATTTATTATTCGAAGATTGACAAAAAATCCACTTTCCGAAACAACTATTTTTTTATTATCAATTGCGGCTGTCGGAAATTCTGATGAATACAATTTTTCATCTAAAGTAAAATATACAGTATTACTACCTGTAGGAGTTGGATTTGAATTTGCGTTATCATCGCTTGAGCAAGAAAGCAATAAAAGAGATGTAAATAATATTAATATTTTTTTCATTTAAATAACATAAAAAAAGCCCAAATTTAAATTTGGGCCTTCTCAATTTATAATAAAATTATTAAGATAAAGCAGCTTTCACTTGATCTGCAGCTTCTTGGAATTGAACTGCTGATAAGATTGGCATACCAGACTCATCAATAATTTGTTTTGCTAATTCAGCATTTGTTCCTTGCAAACGAACAATAATTGGCACTTTAATATCGTCACCCATGTTTTTGTAAGCATCTACAACACCTTGAGCAACACGGTCACAACGAACGATTCCTCCAAAAATGTTAATTAAAATAGCTTTTACATTAGGATCTTTTAAGATGATACGGAAAGCAGTTTCAACACGTTTTGCATCTGCAGTTCCACCAACGTCTAAGAAGTTAGCTGGCTCAAAACCTGCGTACTTAATTAAATCCATAGTAGCCATTGCTAATCCTGCACCGTTAACCATACAACCTACTGTTCCATCTAAATCAACATAGTTTAATCCTACAGCTTTAGCCTCAACTTCAATTGGATTTTCTTCAGCGATATCACGCATTTCAGCTAAATCTTTGTGGCGGAATAATGAATTTTCATCCAAGTCAACTTTAGCATCAACTGCGATAATTTTGTTATCAGATGTTTTTAAAACTGGGTTAATTTCAAACATTGAAGCATCTGAACCAACATAAGCTTTGTATAAACAATCAACAAACTTAACCATTTCTTTGAATGCTTCACCAGATAAACCTAAGTTAAAAGCAATTTTACGAGCTTGGAAACCTTGTAATCCAACAGCTGGATCAATTTCTTCAGTGAAGATTAAATGAGGAGTATGTTCTGCAACTTCTTCGATATCCATTCCACCTTCTGTAGAATACATAATCATGTTACGACCTTTACCTCTGTTTAATAAAACTGACATATAGAATTCTGAGACTTCACTTTCACCTGGATAGTAAACATCCTCAGCAACTAAAACTTTATGTACTCTTTTTCCTTGTGGTGGAGTTTGTGGTGTAATTAAATCCATTCCAATAATTTGACCAGCAATTTCTTTTACTTGATCTAAATTCTTAGCCAATTTAACTCCTCCTCCTTTTCCTCTTCCTCCTGCGTGGATTTGAGCTTTAATCACGTGCCATCCAGTTCCTGTTTCTTCTGTTAATTTCTTAGCAGCTTCAACAGCTTCTTCTGCTGTATTTGCAACGTGACCGCGTTGTACACGTACACCGTAGCTAGATAATATTTGTTTACCTTGAAATTCGTGTAAATTCATGATTTATATGTTTTGCTTTTTTAATAGTAAAACAAAAATAGCAAACTTGAACTAATTGACCTAAGAAAAAATGAGAATTATGTACTCACTTATAAAAAATAAAGGTTTAATTCTTTCATATTCTCTTTTTAAACATAAAAATTTTACAATTGTATAATTTTAAAAATGTTATTTTAATTAATTTACAAAAAGTTAAACACCTTTTAAAAAGTTCTATTTTTCTGTAAATTTGCATTTTATAAATTTAATTTCAATAACTTATGGATTCTAACATTTTATTAGAACTTTCTAATCAATATGGTTGCCCTATCTATGTTTATGATGGTAACAAAATTGAATCGCAATTTGCAAGACTTTCAAATGCATTTGCAGGTGTTAAACATTTAAGAATTAACTATGCAGTTAAGGCTTTATCTAACATTTCTATATTAAAGTTATTGAAGAAGTCTGGAAGTGGTTTAGATACTGTTTCTATTCAAGAAGTTCTTTTAGGTTTAGAAGCTGGTTTTGAACCTGAGAAAATTATGTTTACTCCGAACGGTGTTTCAATGGAAGAAATCGAAGAAGTCGCAAAACTTGGAGTACATATCAATATAGATAATCTTTCGGTTTTAGAACAATTTGGACATAAACATCCAAACATTCCCGTTTGTATTCGTATCAATCCACACGTCATGGCTGGTGGAAACAGTAATATTTCTGTAGGACATATCGATAGTAAATTTGGAATTTCGATTCACCAAACACCACATATCTTACGTATCATCGAAAATACAAAGATGACCGTAAACGGAATTCACATGCATACAGGTTCTGATATTTTAGATATTGAAGTTTTCTTATATGCTTCTGAAATATTATTCGAAACCGCAAAACAATTTAAAGATTTAGAATTCATAGATTTTGGCAGTGGATTTAAAGTACCATACAAAGCTGGAGATTTAGAAACTGATATTGAAGAATTAGGTGAAAAATTGACAACCAAATTCAATGCTTTTTGCAAAGATTACGGTAAAGAATTAACTTTAGTTTTTGAGCCTGGAAAATTCTTAGTAAGCGAATCTGGATATTTCTTGGCTAAAGTAAATGTCGTAAAACAAACTACTTCAACGGTATTTGCGCAAATCGATTCTGGCTTTAACCATTTAATTCGTCCGATGTTTTACAACTCGTACCATCACATCGAAAACATTTCAAACACAGAAGGAAAAGAACGTTTTTATTCTGTTGTAGGATACATTTGTGAAACGGATACCTTTGCTAATAATCGCAGAATCAAAGAAATTTCTGAAGGTGATATTTTGTGTTTTAGAAATGCTGGAGCTTACTGTTTTTCAATGGCATCGAATTATAATTCACGTTATAAGCCAGCAGAAGTTTTATATTATAATAATGAGTCATATTTAATCAGAAAAGCTGAAACATTTAAAGATTTATTAAAGAATCAAATCATAGTGGAACTTTAGTTCCACTTTTTTTTAACAGATAGTTAATGTAAATTTTGAATATTATATCTTTATTCAAAATAAATTTGCATCATAAATAATTCAAAATGGATAGAAGAAAATTTTTCAAAGCTGGAACGTTAGCAGGAGTTGGAGCTGCTTTATTAAATCCATTACAGGGGTTTGCACATCCGATTGAAAATGAAATCAATTATAAAAATAAAAAAGCAAAGAATATTATTGTTTTAGTAAGTGACGGAATGAGTTCTGGGACTTTAAATATGGCAAATATTTATTCTGAACGTATTTTAGGTCGAACTACCAATTGGATTCAGGCATATAAAGACAATATTGTTTCTCGCGGTTTAATGGACATGGCTTCTGCATCTTCAATAGTAACAGATTCTGCAGCTGCAAGTTCATCTTGGGGTTCTGGCGAGCGTGTTAAAAATGGAGTTATAAATATCAGTGTAAATGGAGAACAACTACTTCCTATTTGGCAAAAATTCAAAAAGGCAGGCAAAAAAGCAGGCTGTGTTACCACAGTTCCAATTACGCATGCAACTCCAGCGGGTTTTACAGTTAGTATGAAAAGTAGAAACGACCAATCTGCAATTGCCGAAGAATATTTGAATATTGGTTACGATGTTCTAATGGGAGGTGGTAATAAGTATTTTGATGCAGAAACACGTAAAGACAAAAAAGATATGTATGCTGCATTTTCTCAAAAAGGTTATAACGTTGCAAAATCAAAATCTGATTTAAAAAAGATAGATTACTCAAAACCTATTTTGGGTGTTTTCGGCGAAGATTCCCTTCCGTATGCTATTGATAGAAAAAACAGTAAAGAATTAACAAACGAATATCCAACTTTAGCAGAAATGACACAAATTGCAATTGACGCTATGAAATCGCATAAAAATGGTTTTGTTTTACAAGTTGAATCTGGTAAAGTAGATTGGGCTGCACACGCAAATGATGTTGCCGGATTAATTCATGACCAATTAGAATTAGATGACGCACTTAAAGTTGCTTTAGATTTCGCAAAAGAAGATAAAGAAACTTTAGTCATAGTTACCACTGATCATGGTAATGCTAATCCAGGTTTAATTTACGGAAAAAATGTAGATGCTCATCTAGATTCACTGCAATATTATAATCAAACAAATGAAAGTTTATTAAATAAAATCACTTCTAATACAACAGAAAAACAATTAATTGATTTTATTAATTCAAATCTAGGATTTACAATTTCTGATGACCATGCTGATGATTTACTAGATTACTATAAAGGTTTACATAAAGATGATGGTGGATTGTATAATTACAAAAAATTACCGTTTAAATTATTTGCTGAAATTCAGAAAGAATACAATTCTGTTGGATGGATTTCTATGGATCACTCGGCAGATTATGTAGAAATAGCTATGTTTGGACCTGGTCAACAAAACCAAAAACCATTTATGAAGAATACCGATTTACATTATTTTATGTTAGCCGCTGCAGAAGTTGAAAATAAATTTTAATTTTTTAAATTCATAAAATATTATCTTTAAGAAACTTAGCTAAATTTAAAAAAATAGCTAAGTTTTTTTTCCAAAAAACCCTTGTCATTACAGACCAAGGAGAAATGGCAGAGTGGTCGAATGCGGCAGTCTTGAAAACTGTTGACTGTAACAGGTCCGGGGGTTCGAATCCCTCTTTCTCCGCAAAAAACCGATTAATTTTTAATCGGTTTTTTATTTTCAATAAATTTTAGTCAGTTTATACAAATAAAAGTAGCTATCGAAATAACTACTTTTATTTTTAATGAACCAATTGAATCCAACCAGAAAGTTCTTCCCCTATTTTATTCTGAATTTGATACATATAATTTCCGACAGGCAGCAATGTGTTATCATCTAACTTTCCGCTCCATTCTGTTGTGTAATTTTTATTTTCATAAACTACATTTCCAAATCGGTTATAAATTTTTAAATCCACACCTCCAAACGAACTCAAATCTAGAAAATCATTTGAACCATCAGCATTTGGAGAAACTTCTTTTTGAATCTTACACAAATTTCTATTTGAGAAAATTATATTTCGACTCATCTTACAACCTGCTTCATTTGTCAAAGTAACATTGATATTATTTTCAATTTTAATTAAATTTTGATAATCAGCTAGTTTAAGAATCGTACTTTTATTCTCTATTTTGGTATTATTTATAATCCAATCATAACTTACAATAGGCGAAATTGATGTTTCTTTGAATTTCGTTTCAATATAAAACTCATAATTTTGACAATACGTTATTAAATCAAAATCTAAACCTTCAGTAATTCCAATATCGATTTTAAATTGTCTTTTAGGATTACTTTTATCTTGAGTAAAAACATAAGATTTAGAATTTTGAGTATCAAACTCAGCATTCCAAGAACCTCTAAATCCAGTTTTTGAAACACTAGGCAATTCAATTATTTCTCCTTTACAAACTTGAGTTGGCAAATCAAAAACTAATTCATCTCTATAAATTGTTACATCATCAAGTAACAAATAAGTTTCTACTGGTTTTCCTTCGGTCAAAATTTGGTAATTTGTATCGTTTGTACTGAAAAAATTACCAATCAAAAAAGCGTCTAAATTTGGTTTGGTAGCAACGAATTCAAAACTCATCAAGGTCCATTTATCTTTTTCTGTTATTGGTTTACCCGAATAATTTACATCTGGCTTTAACGGAATTGGGTCAACGTTTGCAAATGTTTTATCCTTATCATTGATAAAAAGTAAACCGATATTGTTCGAAGCTGTATTTGAAAAATCAGACAAACAAACATAAAATTGAATCACGTAAGGAGAACCGACAACCAAAGGTTCAGATAATTTTCCACGAACATATTCACGATAATCTACAGATTCTGTAAAAACATTTGAAAAACCAACAAAGTTTTTCCCCGTTCTAGGTTTTTGTCCAGCAAAACTATCGTTTAATGGATTCATAATACATTTTGTTGACAAAGTTGTACTGAAGGCATCAATTGAACCTTCGCTTCCTGAAGTCCAATTATACATTGGAAAATTTCCTTTAGGGTAAAAATAGCATCGTAATTTTCCATTATCTTCTTCAAAACTAGGATTCAAAACTAGATTTTTTTGAGAAAAAACTTGACTAAAGGAAATCAAACATAGGAAAAAAAATATCTTTTTCAACATAATTTTTTTTGATTTATCATAACAAAATTAACAATTTAAAAACAAAAAAAAAGAAGATATCTCAATATTTAGAAATTTCTTCTTTTAAAATCAATCTTTAATTATATAAATAATAAGCCAATTGGAAATAACCAGAAAATTACTCACCTAAATTTGTATGAATTTTTATAAAAAAAATCCTTATAAACTGAAGATTACTACAGAATTCGATTGCTACAAAATAAAAAAAAGATGAAATCAGTTTTTTTGATCTCATCTTTTGAATATTATTTTTCTTCGTTTTTAATAGCTTGAACATCTTTTCTAACCTCATCAGTTAATTTTTTAATGTCTAACATAACTTTTCTTAAACGAGTTCCTGCAGCTTTATTTCCTTGAGTATAAAACGATTCTGCTTCTTTTTGAGCCTGATTGTGTAATTCAGTTAATAAATTTAATTTTTCCATTCTTATTATTATTTTAAAAAACCCTTATTTTTAGGGGCTTTACAAATATAATTAATATTTTTAAAAAATCTTTTTTTTTAAGAAAATTCATATTTTATCTTACTTTACAGCGATTATTTATCATTTTATTATTAGTCATAAAATCAATATATTTTCTATTCGTATTTTATTATTAACTACATACTTTTCAGTTAATTAGACGATTTCTTAAATTCTAGATTTATTCTATTTAAAAACAAAAAATGAGACCGTAGTCTCATTTTTAAATACAAAATCATTTCTGTGCGTGATTTAATAATCCACCATCGACAATAAGTTCAGTTCCGGTAATAAATTTAGCTTCATTAGAAGATAAGAATAAAACAGCATTTGCAATTTCAATTGGTTCAGCCAAACGTTTTACAGCTGTAATACTTGCCAAATAATCTAAAGCCTCAGTCGGAACTGCTCCTTCAAGTCCTCGTGTTAAAGTTGGACCCGGACTCACAACATTTACTCTAATTTTTTGTTCTGCTAATTCATTCGCAGCTACTTTTGCAATCTTAACAATGGCAGCTTTTGTTGCCGCATAAATACTAGAACCAAGTGCTGAAGCTGTTGCGTTTGTGGAACCATTAATTATAACCGATGCGCCCTCATTTAAATAAGGCATCATTTTTTGTAAAGTAAAAAAAGCTCCTTTTACATTGGTATTAAATTGCGAATCAAAATCTTCTTCGGTTGATAAAGCAATTGGTTTGAAAGTTGCAATTCCAGCATTTAAAAACAAAACATCTATTTTAATATTTTGTTTTTTGATTTCGATATCAAGTAAATTAATTCCAGCTAAGTTCGATGTATCTGAAACAATAATATTAAGCTTATCGTTATTGATTTCATTTTTAATTTTTTGAAGCGTTTCTAAGCTTCTACCTGTAATCCAAACTTGAGCGCCTTCATTCAAGAATGCTTGTGTTGTTGCAAATCCGATTCCGGCAGTTCCGCCAGTGATAATTACATTTTTATTTTCAAAATTTTTCATTTGTTTTTGATTTAAAATTCTTTGACAAAACTATGCTGAAATAATTTATTATGGTAACTTTGTAACAAAAAGTAACTGTAACTTTTGAGTAACCAAGTAACTATTTTATGGAACAAGAATTAAAAGACCAACGCAAGAAAGACTTGATGGCAGTTCATGATACAATGGATGTCTTAAGTGGTAAATGGAAAATTTCGATTATTTCATCGATTTGTTATTATAATAAACGACGTTTTTCAAACATATTGAACGATGTTCCGGGTATTTCTAATAAAATGTTGAGCAAGGAGTTAAAAGAGTTGGAACAAAATCTGATCGTTAATCGAATCGTTTTGGATACACAGCCAATTACTGTTCAATATCAATTAACTGAATATGGTTTGACATTGCAAAATATTATTAAAAGTCTTTCCGATTGGGGAAAAGAACATCGCAAAGTTATCATTGCTAAATAAAAGAGCTACTAATCTCTAGGTAGCTCTTGGTTATATTATTTGGCAAGTGTTGCTTCGATTTCAATTTTTAATGATTCAAACAAACTTTTTACTTCTATAACGGTTACTGTTTGTTTGATTTCATATTGATTGATCCAATTCTGAAACACATCAAAATTTTGTAGCAACTCATCGTTTGAAGTTGTATAAATGTTTAATTTAAAAATATCTTTTAATTCATATTTCGCTTCTAAAATCACTTTTTCTAGATTTTGAAGTGTTTGAATCATTTGATTACGCATATTTTCATTACTAGAAATTCCATTTTCATTAATAGCAGTTTGACCTGAAATATATAGAATACTAGAATGATTTTTTATTTCTACAGCTTGTACATAACTTCTTGAATCTTGCCAAGTCCAAGGATTATAAATTTGTTTTTCCATGTTTTATTTCTTAAATTATTTTGACTTAAACGCTTGTACAAAGTTCAATTATAACTATGAAATTAAGCTGTGACGCAAATCACTTTTATTTATAAATTCTACTTAATGTTTCCCTTGAAACTCCTAAATATAATGCTAAAGTTGATTTGGGGATTCGTTGTGCTAAATTGGGATAAATTTTTAAAAATTGTTCGTATTTTTCTTTTGGTGAGTTGGAAAGTAAACTCAATATACGATTTTGACTTGCGATATGTCCGTTAATAGATTTTTGAAGAAAATAGTCTGCTAGTTTAAATTCATTTATGATTTTATTGTAATCGATAAAATGTAAACAGAAAGTTTCAGTATCTTCAATACATTGTAAGTTTAAAACCGATTTTGAGTTGTTAAAAAAAGCTGTAAAATCAGTTTCCCACCAATCTTCAAATGCAAAAGATAAAATAGATTCATTATCATTTTTATCCCTAAAATACAATTTTACTAGCCCTGATTTAATAAAGTAAATTTTGTTTACGTTTTCATTTTCTCTTATGATATAATCTCCTTTTTTAAATTTCTGATTTTCAAAATAAGGTTTAATTTCTTCGAACTGTTTATTCGTTAAACGATTGAATAAGTCCAAATCTTCTTTCTCTATTTGTGCCATTTTAATTTAAAATTGTAAAGCCAATAACTATTTTTTTTAATCAAAATCCTAAAGTAAAAGTATGATTTTTAATCAAGATAAAACATCATACATTTTGTACCTTTGAAAAAATATTTGAATAATGCATCAACATTTTAAATTACATAAACCACACGGATATATTTCACAGTTTGTTTATGAATTAAAACGTAATAAGAAGAAATTAGGTGAACTTTTTCCTTTTCCTGAAGGAACAATGGCAATTGGTCGACTAGATGAAGATTCGGAAGGTTTATTGCTTCTAACAACTGATGGTTTAATGAGCGAAAAAATAAGAAGTTCACATTTTGAAAAAGAATATTATGCTCAAGTTGATGGAATTATTACAGATGAAGCAATTGAAAAATTGAAAAATGGTGTTTTGATTGGTTTTAATGGAACAAAATACTTAACGAAAAATTGTAAAGCTTTTAAATTAGAAGGTCAACCGGAATGGTTGGGAACTGGAAGACGAATTCGTGATGAAAGACACGGTCCAACTTCTTGGGTTTCGATTACTTTACGTGAAGGAAAATTTCGTCAAGTTCGTAAAATGACTTCAGCAGTAGGATTTCCAACATTGAGATTGGTTCGTGTTCGAATCGGAGATTATTATTTACAAGGATTGCAACCAGGCGAGGTTGAAGAATTAAACGAATTATAATATGATAAATACACAAAATTTAGCAGCTAAAGAAAATTATCAGTTTCAAAAAATTGTTGCATTTGTCGGTGTTTTATTGTTTGTAATTAAATTTATCGCTTGGTATATTACCGATTCCGTTGCGGTTTTAACCGATGCTTTGGAAAGTATTATAAACGTTGTTAGCGGATTTATTGGCTTGTATAGTTTATATTTATCTTCATTACCAAGAGATGAAAATCATCCGTACGGACACGGAAAAGTTGAATTTATATCCGCTTCAATCGAAGGAACTTTAATTAGCGTTGCTGGAGTGGTTATTATTTACGAAGCTATTTTAAATTTGCAACAACCCAAGGTTATTTCTCAATTGGATTATGGAATTTATTTAATTGCTATAACTGCAATTATCAATTATCTTGTTGGAATGATTGCCGTTAAAAAAGGCAAGAAAAATAATTCGCTAGCTTTGATTGCAAGTGGTAAACATTTACAATCTGATACCTATTCTACTGTTGGAATTATCATCGGTCTGATTGTGATGTATTTTACAGATTTGCCTTGGTTAGATAGTGTTGTTGCTTTACTTTTTGCAGCGTTTATTATCTTTACAGGTTATAAAATCTTGCGCGAAGCTGTTTCTGGGATTATGGATGAAACCGATGAAGTTCTGCTAAAAGAATTGGTTGTTTTTTTAAATAAAGTACGACGTCCTAATTGGATAGATTTACATAATTTACGAATCATTAAATACGGAAGTACGTTGCATATCGATTGCCACATGACAGTTCCTTGGTATTTTAATATTCAAGAAGGACACGCAGAAGTCGATGCTTTAGAGGATTTGGTAAAGGATCATTTTGGTGACCGTATCGAAGTTTTTGTTCATTTGGATAGTTGTAAGGAATATTCGTGTCAGATTTGTACAAAAACAGATTGTCCGCTTCGTAAACATAATTTCGAAAAACGTATCGAATTTACAATGGCCAATATTTCCAAAAATGAAAAACACAACAGAAATGTTATCTTAAAATAAATTGTTTGGTATTTCGGTCAAAACGTATCGAATCATCGTTAAAAAAATTATCAAAAATTCCCTGATTGATTAATTCATTTGGGGAATTGTGTTTAAAGATGTTTTCTTTCATCAAGATAATTTCATCGCTTAATTGAATGGCTAAATCTAAATCGTGAGTCGAAAATAAAACACATTTATTGGTTTCGTGAGCCAGTTTTTGTAAAAGTTTGAAAAGAGAAACTTTATGAAACAAATCTAAATGGGTTGAAGGTTCGTCTAAAATGATAAACGGAGTATCTTGAGCAATTGCTCGTGCAATCATTACTTTCTGAAATTGTCCATCGCTTAATTCGTAATATTTTCGATTTCTTAAATCGCTAATTTGTGTTAATTGTAAAGCATTTTCAATTTGATTTTCATCTTCGGGTGATAATTTTCCCAACCAATTGGTATAAGGTTGTCGTCCCAAAGCAATCAATTCGTAAACCGTTAATGAACTTGCTGGTAATTTTTCGGTTAAAACCAAGCTTAACATTTCTGCAAGTTCAGTAGCTGAGTAATTCGATAATTTTTCTTGATTTAAAAAAATCGAACCATCTAATGCAGGAATGATTCCTGAAATGGTTTTTAGAAAAGTAGATTTTCCTATTCCGTTGCTTCCAATTAACGAAATCAATTTTCCTGAATGTAAACTAATATTGATGTTCGAAGCAATAATTTTTGTAGAATGATTGCTTTGATATCCGATTTGTAAATCCGTTGTTTTTAAAACTTCCATACTCAAAATTACATCTTTTTCATAATCCAATAAAATCCTAAACAAGCAAAAAAGATTAAAGCACCGTTGGTTAACCAAAGTACATTGAATCCATAATTACTTGCAATTCGTGTTCCGACTAAAGGTGCAAAGACATTTGCGATTGAAAAAGAAATTGCATTCAAAGCCATATACGAACCTCGATTTAAATGATTGGAACGATTAGCTGCAACCGTTGCTGTAAAAGGCATTACTAATATTTCGGAAATACAAAGTAAAAACATTGAAAAGTAAAGCATTACAATATGTTGCGAAGGAATTAAAACCAAATAAGTCAATCCACATAAAACGCTTCCGATGATTAATATTTTAGATATGGTATATTTATGTTCAATCCAATGTACAATAATCATTTCTAGAAGGAAAACAATAACTCCACTAAACGCAATTAATAAACCGATTTCTTGTTCACTTAATCCAACTTCATCTTTATAAAAAAGTGGTAATAAGTTTAAAATCTGAAAGAAACAAAAGGCATAAAACGCGACAAACACACTAAACCAAATGTATTTCACATCGGTATAAGCAGATTTTCGTTCCACAGGTTTATCTTCACGTAAATCACTTTGATTTTGTTTTGGATTTTCAATTCGATTTCTAAAATAAAAAAAGTAAACCAATCCCGCGCAAAAAATCATAATCGCATTGGTGTAAAACAACCAACTAAAGGAATAAGCTGCGATAAATCCACCAATCGCCGGACCAATAGAATATCCTAAATTTAATGCCATTCGATTTAATGAAAAAGCACGGGTTAAGTTTTCAGGTTTAGCAAAGTTATAAACCGATGCGCTATTTGCTGGGCGAAGAATTTCGGTTATTGAAGATAATAAACCAATTCCGAAGCATAAAGACGAAAACGTGTTTAATTCAGGTAAATATAAATAAACTGGAATACAAGCAAATAAACTCAAAGTTTGAATTTTAAACGAACCAAATTTGTCCGTTAAAAATCCTCCGACTAAACCTCCAATTATTGAACCGATTCCGAAACAACTCAATACAATTCCAGCTCTATCAAGCGAAAATCCCAATTGACTAGTTAAATAAACACCTAAAAACGGAACCACCATTGCACCACTTCGGTTAATAAACATAACCAAAGCCAAGATCCAAGTAGCGTTAGATAAACCTTTGTAAGCTTCTATGTAATTGTTCCAAAATTCTTTCATAAACCAATTTTTCAACACAAAGGTAAATAACCATTTGCAATAAAAACATTTTCAGTTTGATGAATATATTAAATTGTTAGTTTTTATAAAATAACTATCTTTGTTTTATAATTTATTTAAATTTCTAAATGAAACCTACAACACAACAATTAACAGATTTTACAACTCAAGTTAGAAGAGACATTTTAAGAATGGTTCACGCCGTAAATTCAGGTCACCCAGGTGGTTCTTTAGGATGTACTGAGTTTTTAGTTGCACTTTATCAATCAGTTATGGAGCGCAAAGAAGGTTTTGAGATGGACGGAAAAAATGAGGATATTTTCTTCTTATCAAACGGACATATTTCTCCTGTTTTCTACAGTGTTTTAGCTCGTAGTGGTTATTTTCCAGTTAGCGAGTTAGCAACTTTCCGTAAAATCAATACACGTTTACAAGGACATCCAACTACACACGATCATTTGCCAGGAGTTCGTATGGCATCAGGTTCATTAGGACAAGGACTTTCTGTTGCAATTGGAGCTGCTCAAGCTAAGAAATTAAACAAAGACAATAAATTTGTGTTTGCTTTACTTGGCGATGGTGAGTTACAAGAAGGTCAAAATTGGGAAGCAATTATGTATGCTTCAGCAAAAAAAGTTGATAATTTAATTGCTGCAATTGACTTAAACGGAAAACAAATCGATGGTTCAACGGATGAAGTTTTACCAATGGGAAGTTTAAAAGCTAAATTTGAAGCTTTTGGATGGAATGTTCTTGAAGTTAAAGAAGGTAATAATTTAGAAGCAATTATTGCAGGTTTAAACGAAGCAAAATCACTTTCAGGAAAAGAAAAACCAACAGTGATTTTATTATATACAGAAATGGGTAATGGTGTTGACTTTATGATGCACACACACGCTTGGCACGGAAAAGCTCCTAATAACGAGCAATTAGAAAATGCTTTAGCACAAAATCCAGAAACTTTAGGAGATTATTAATTTCTTTACTAAACCAAAACCAACCCAACTTATGAAAAAAATCATTATTGTTTCAGCATTAGTTTTAGCCTTTAGTGGTTATGCCCAAAAAAAACAAATTGTTTTTGATAATGTTTTAGATTATAGCTATAAAAGTCCAAATAATGAAGAATCGAAATTGAAGATTAGTTATTATTTAGATCAATCGCGTAAATTTAATTTCATTCAATCAAATACATTTGTTTCTACTAATGATTTTGCATTTTTTAATAATGGTAGATATCTAAAAATAGATGCTTTAGGTTTTGATAGGTCTTTAATCGTTAACGATGCAATTGAATATACATTTCCTAAAATGAAAAGTATTGGAGATTTTTTTACTTCCAATATCATTTTAGAAAGTATGAACAAGAAAGGTAACTTCATGGGATTAGCTTGTGATTTTTATACGATTAAATCGGATGCTCCTGAAGAGTCTAATTTAGCTACTGAAAATGTTTGTTTGTGTATTGATTCTGCGAATAAGGTTAAAAACCTAAAAGCATTATTGCCAAATGCAAATATGGATGGGTTGATCTTAGCTTACGGTCATGTTGATTATCCTGGTGAAGAAATTTCATTGAATGCGATTCGTAAAGTAGATATTGAAGTAGATTTTGATTTCAATGAAGAGTATAAAAAGCAAGAAACGGCCTATAATTTATATCTAAAAGAAAAAGAATTAGAAGAACATGCGTTTTCAACTATTGAAGAAAATGTTGTCACTACAGATAACGATCCATATTATGATAATTATTATAATGATCCACTTTGTAACAATTATGAATATTTTCAAGAATTAGAAGAAAACACCAAAAATTACGCATATAAATTTACAAATTTGGGGTGTGATTTATCTTCTTTAGATTCTGATTATGACGGTAAACCAGATGTGACACGAGAGCAAGCTATTCAAATTGCTAAGAAACAAAGTGAAGTTATGATTAAACAAGGTCAAAAAACTAAAATTATTAGTAAAGAAGAAGCTAAAAAACTATCTAAAGTTTTTAAGAAGTTATTTAAAGCTTCAGAAGATTTTGTTCCAGAAGTTATCGTTGAGGAAGAAGTTGATTCAGAAACCTGGACCAGTGTTGAAGATGATATTGATTATAGTTATAGAAACTACAGTTCGGATTATAAATCAATCCAGATTGAAAATGTTACTCTAGCTGCCGAAACACAATTAGATTATCCAATTAAGGATAATATGCCCGATTACTGTTTTGAGCTGAAACAAAATGTTCCTAATTTCCAAAACGAAAATTTAAAAAAACACGTATATAATTTAGTAGGTCAAATCTGCGATTTATATATATACCAAAATGGAGGAAGTGTTGACTATTTTGGAACTATCGATTCGATGCGTAAAAGCTTATTAGAAATCGAAAATATGAGAGGTGAACTTTCGAAAAATGACACAAAACTTTTAAATGAATATTTAAATTCTTTAGACTAAAAGAAAATGAAAAAATATACAAATACAGGTAGTAAAGATACACGTTCTGGTTTCGGAGCTGGATTAACTGAATTAGGACAAAAAAATGAAAACGTAGTTGCACTTTGCGCAGATTTGATTGGCTCTTTAAAAATGGACGATTTCAAAAAGAATCATCCTGAGCGTTTTTTTCAAATCGGAATTGCAGAAGCAAATATGATTGGTATTGCTGCTGGTTTAACAATCGGAGGTAAAATTCCATTTACAGGAACTTTTGCTAACTTTTCTACAGGTCGTGTGTATGACCAAATTCGTCAATCGGTTGCTTATTCAGAAAAGAATGTGAAGATTTGTGCTTCTCACGCAGGTTTAACTTTGGGAGAAGATGGAGCAACACATCAAATATTAGAAGATATTGGTTTGATGAAAATGCTACCTGGAATGACAGTTATTAATACTTGTGATTACAATCAAACAAAAGCGGCTACTTTAGCAATTGCTGATTATAACGGACCGGTTTATTTACGTTTTGGTCGTCCGGTTGTGCCAAATTTTATGCCTGCTGACGAACCTTTCGTAATCGGTAAAGCAATTGTTCTTAACGAAGGAACTGATGTAACTATTGTTGCAACGGGGCATTTGGTTTGGGAAGCGCTTGAAGCTGCTGAAGCTTTAGAAGCTAAAGGAATTTCTGCTGAGGTTATCAATATTCACACAATCAAACCTTTGGATGAAGAATCGATTTTAAAATCGGTTGCTAAAACAGGTTGTATTGTAACTGCAGAAGAACACAATTTCTTAGGTGGATTAGGAGAATCTGTTTCTCGCGTTTTAGCTTTAAACAATCCGTTACCTCAAGAATTTGTTGCTGTTAACGATACTTTTGGTGAATCTGGAACTCCAGAAGAATTAATGGAAAAATACGGTTTAAATGCTAAATCTATTATTGAAAAAGCTGAAAAAGTTATTTCAAGAAAATAATTAAAATACATATTTTATAATAACTGTCTCAATTCTTTTGAGGCAGTTTTTTTTTGTTAAAATATTAAATGTTTTTTGTATATTTAGACTGATATTCTGAAAGTTATGAATATCACCAACCACTAAACAACAGCTTCATGAAAGTAATATTAACCTATTTTTTATTTTTTTTTAGTAATTTAATATTCGCTCAAAACAACCAACTAACATTTGACAAACAATATGTTTATGGATTGATTAATGAAAAGGAACTAAATTCAGATTTCACAAATCTAAAAATAAATTTATATGTTGCTTCGTCCGAATCTATTGGGTTAGCAGATATATATTCTACTTATTTAAAAACAGATTTATCACTTTTTAAGAAAGGAAAGATTTTAAAATTAAGTCAATTTGGTTTTGAAAACAATCAAATATCAGTTAGTAAAGAAGCGCATTTATTTAACCGAGTGAAAGTGGTCGACAGCTTGTTAAGTTCAAAAATAACATTTGAATCATTAAATAAAAAAGGTTCGTTTTTAGGATTCGCTTGTGATTATTACACATTAAAATCCGACATTTTTAATGATAATTTAATAATTACAAATGTCAATTGTGTTTGTATAGATACCACTAATAAAAATAAAAATGTAAAAATAATTTTTCCAAATTCCAATATTGATGGTCTGATTTTAGGATTTAGTTTTACAGAAAGTTTAGATAATATGATTGTTCTTAACGAAATTAAAAACATTGATATTAAAAATTCTTTTGATTTTGATTCTGAATATATTCTGGCTGAAAATAATTATAATGACTTTTTGAAACGAATAAGTGATGAAGAAAATCACGTTTTTGATTACGATAAAACTATTTTACCTCCGACAAGTAATTTCTACAAAAATTATATTCTAGATCCACTGTGTAATTCTTATTTATATTTCAATGAATTAGATACAAAATTAAAAAATCTTGCTGAGCGTTTTACTTCAATCGGATGTAAATTGCATTATGAAGATTTTTCTTTTGAAAATAAGGAGAGTGAATATAGTCGAAAACTGGTTATTGAACTTGCAAAATCGCAATCTAATGATTTATTAAAACAAGCTTTCAAATCTAAAGTTATAAATAAAACTGAACGAAAAAAACTAGCTAAAGCTTTCGAAAAGTTTTATAATGAAGCTAGTATATTTAATGAAAATCAGGATATAATAGAAGAAGTTACTAACGAAAGTACTTCTGACGATATTTGGAATGGTACTGGAGTTGAATCAGCTGAATATATTTCTGAATATAAATCATTACAAGTTGATATAAATAATCTGGCAGCCGAATCCAAATTGAATGAAGATATAGAGCAATATATGCCAAATTATTGTAGTGACTTGAAAAATAGAGTTCCAAATTTTAAAAACGACAACTTAAAAATACATGTTTATAATTTAGTAGGACAAATCTGCGATTTATATTTATACCAAAATGGTGGTAACGTAAACTATTTTCTCACAATTGATTCGATGCGTAAAAGCTTATTAGAAATTGAAAATATGAGAAGTCAACTTTCAAAAAAAGACACCAAACTTTTAAATGAATTTTTAAATTCTTTAGATTGATAAAAAAATAAAAACTTAAATGCAAAAACTATATTATAAAAATAACCCCATTAGGTGAATTCTAATGGGGTTGTTTTTTATTCCGGATTATCAATCTGATACATCAATTCTTTTAAAGCTATATGTTCGTTTTCTGGTAAATATGTAATTAAATCATTGAAATGTTTTTTGAATTCTTTCTTTGTACACAATTCGATAATTGCATCACGTCCAAATTTTCTAAATTGTGGTTTGTGACTGACCAATGCATTTACAAGATGTGGCAGTGTATTACTGTCATATTGATTTAAAAACCACATTGCTGAAATCGCATTCATTCGAACATTACTATTGTATTTAGAATAAGCATAACCTTCCAATTCTTTATACCAATTTGCCTTTTTTTCAGGATAATAATTATCCGTAGCTAAAGCTAACATCAACCAAGTGATTCGTAAATTTTTATCGTTAAAACCTTCCCAGTTTTTCGATTTATCTAAAACTTGATGTTTCAAATCTGGACGTTGATACCAAATATTTTTCAAAGCCATTTCTTGTGTCAAATACGAACCATCATCCAAAAACGTTTTATACGTTTCTGCATATTCATTCGGGATTTCCTTTAGCACTTGAACCATTGCTTGACGTACCTTTACGTTATCCGAATTTGCAACATAATCATAAAATTCTTTTGCTTCTTCATACGGAACATTATGAATTTGATAAATGACTTCTTGTTTTACTTTTTCGTAAGGACTTGTGGTTAATACATTCAATAAATATTCTTTTTTCGAAGAAAATGGCAATGCTTGCTTATCAACCAATTCTAAATATTGTTGAATCATTGGATTGTTTTTCAACAGAAAAACAGCTTGCTTTATATCAAAAGATTGATTTGTAAGCCATTCCTTTTTGAACTTATCAGAATTATACGAATAAACACTTTCAACTTCCTTTAGAAACTCATCTGTAGAAACGTTTTTAAAACCATATTTATCTAAATAATTTTTTACAGCAGTCTGAAAATTGGCATCTCCGATCTGATTTCGTAAAACAAATAAAGCCCAAGCTCCTTTTTCATAATATGTCAAAGAGGTTGCGCCTTCGCTATAAACAACCGTATTTTTAGCAGTTTTACTTTCTTTCTGGATTTTCTCAGCCATTTCGTAAAGTTCCCAATAAAAATAATCGTCACCATAAATATCTCGTTCTGCAAGAGAAGCATAAAAAGTTGCAAAACCTTCTTGTAACCAATGGTCTTTTGGAGTTTTCGCAGTTATCAAATTACCAAACCATTGATGCGCCAATTCGTGTGCATTTACGTTTACATAACTTCTGTCAACCGCACCTATTTTATCAACTACAAAATCTTGATTAAAAATTGTTGATGTTGTATTTTCCATTCCCGAATATAAAAAATCTTCAACAGGAATGTTTCTATAAATTTTCCAAGGATAATTGTAACCGATTTCTTTTTCCAAAAAATCAAACATTTGTTTAGTATGTTGATATGTAGTTTCGTTTTTTGCTTTGTCTGAAGGTTTTAAATACGATTCAATTGGAATTCCTGAAGCACTTTTTTGAGTAGTTACAGCATATTTACCGATAGCAAACATCAACAAATAAGAAGACATCGGTTGTTCCATTTGATAATTCCAAGTGATATTATTTCCGTTTACTTTCTTATTTACTAAAACTCCGTTTGAAACAACTTGATAATTTTTATCAAACGTAATCGACATATTATAAATTACTTTCTCATTGTAATCATCAAAACTTGGCAACCAATGCGATGTATATTTTCCTTGACCTTGCGTCCAAATTTGCATTTGATTTCCTGTTCCAATGAAATAAACAGTCTGTTTAGGAATGGTATTGTATTTAATCGATAAATTATTATCACCGATTTTATACCCCGAATAAAGCTTTATTTGCTTGTTATCGTATTCGAATCCAGAAGGTTTACCATCAATTAAAACCGATTGGATTTGCATATTTTTAGCATCAATTCTAATGGTATCTATTTCAGATTTTACATCAAAATTATAAGAAACATTTCCTAATATTTTTCGTTGAGAAATATCGAAATCTATAGATGCATTTGCTTTTATAAAATCAACTTGATTTTGTTTTTGAGCAACAGCTATTTGAGTTATAATAAAGAATATAGGAAGTATTATTTTTTTCATAAATGAACTTTAGAGAATCATAAAAATAGTAAAACTTTTAGAATATGATTATTTATTTCCATCAAATTAAAAGCTTCGGTTAAAAAAACGTAATTTTGCAACAAATACAAATTTATGCAGTTTACAGATTTTAAATTAAACAATAACGTTTTAGAAGCAATTAAAGATGTTGGTTATGAAGCTCCTACTCCAATTCAAGAAAAGGCAATTCCTTTAATTTTAGAAGGAAGAGACTTGGTTGGATGCGCTCAAACTGGAACTGGGAAAACGGCAGCATTTGCCATTCCAATCATTAATGATATTCATAAAATTGTTGGTTCTGCTAAAAAAAGAAAGCTAATTCGCACAGTTGTCTTAACTCCAACACGAGAATTAGCAATTCAAATTGAAGAAAATTTTGCAAAATATTCACAGTTTACGAGCATTAAAACGTTAGTTCTTTATGGAGGTGTAAACCAAGTTCCACAGGTTGATGCTTTAAAACAAGGCGTTGATGTTTTGGTTACCACACCAGGTCGTTTTTTAGATTTGTATAAACAACAACATATCAATGTTGACCATGTACATCAATTGGTTATTGATGAAGCGGATTTGATGTTAGATATGGGTTTCATTGCCGATGTTCGAAAAGTAATTAAATTAACTCCAGATAATCGTCAAACATTGTTGTTTTCTGCAACTATGCCAATGGCCGTTAGAGAATTAGCAGATGATTTTTTAACTAATGCAGCTTTTGTTTCAGTTGACCCGATTTCAAGTGCATCAATTCAAGTAAAGCAACGTATTTATTTTGTAGAGAAAGAAGATAAAAAGAAATTATTGTTTCATGTTATTTCTACACAACAATTAAAAAATATTTTACTTTTTGTAAGAACCAAACAAGGTGTTGATTCGGTTGTAGAATATCTTCAAAAAAATGGTTTAAATGCCGATGGAATTCACGGTGATAAATCACAAAATAAACGAGAAGAAATTTTAAAAAGTTTTAAGGATAAAGAATTAGATATTTTAGTTGCGACAGATGTTGCTTCACGCGGAATTGATATTGATGCGTTACCTTACGTTATCAATTACGATTTACCAAATGTTCCAGAAACGTATGTCCACAGAATTGGAAGAACTGGAAGAGCTGGAATGGAAGGAACTTCGATTGCGTTTTGTGGAAAAGATGAAAAAGTATATTGGGATGCAATTAAGAAATTAACTCGAATTGTAGCTAAAGAAATTCAAGACCATCCCTATCCTTGGAAAGAAAAAAATCCGAATGCGAAGCCCGATTTCCGTAATAAAAAGAAAACAAATACAAACTCGAGCCAAGGAAAATCAAATTCTAATAACAGTTCAAATTCAAGAAAATCAGATTCTTCTAAGAAAAATAAAAAAAGATGGTATTAAATATTCAAGCTCGGAAGAAAACTTTCCGACCTTGAAAACCATATTCGTTTATTGTCAAAATCTATTTGAAAATTGAGAAAAAACTTCTTCTAATCATAAATAATTTGAATAGATTTGAACTTATATTTTCTTAAAACAAAAGTGAGAATGAGTATTCATATTAAAAATTATTTCGAAAGAATTGGATTTTCTGATGAAGTTGTAATCAATATTGAAACTTTAGAAAAATTAAATTTTTTACACGTCACAACAATTCCTTTTGAAAACATAAATCCTTTTTTAGAATTGCCTGTTAAAATTGATATTGATTCAATACAGGAAAAATTGATTTATAATAAAAGAGGTGGTTATTGTTACGAACAAAATACGCTCTTTTTTCATGTTTTAACAGATTTAGGTTTTAATGTTCGCCCGTTAGCTGGTCGCGTAATTTGGAATGATAGCATTGACGCAATAACTTCGTTAACTCATATGTTTCTTTTGGTAACGATAGATGAGATTGAATATCTTGTTGATGTTGGTTTTGGTGCGCAAACATTGACAGCACCTTTGGAATTTGTATTGAATAAAGAACAAAAAACTCCTCACGAATCATATCAAATTACAGAACTTGAGAACGAATTTGTTTTACAAACAAGAATGTATAATGACTGGAAATCAATGTATCGATTTAATAAAAATGAGCAGCATTTTGTAGATTTTGAAGTTGGTAATTGGTACACTTCTACAAATCCGGATTTCATTTTTACAAAAAATCTTTTTCTTTCAAAAGTTAGTGAAAAATATAGATTCTCACTTATCAATACCGTTTTTAAAAAATATGATTTGAACAGAAAAACAGAAACTTCGAAAATCGAATCTATCGAAGAATTAAAAAAGATTATAGAAAATGTTTTTAATCTTCAATTACCGAAAGTTACAAATTTAGATGAAAAACTAAAGAAACTCTTTTAGAAGTGCTAACTTATACAATTCAAATTCCACCTATTTCATCTAATAAAGTTTGACTACAATAATAGCTACTTTAAATAAAAATTAGTTTTAAATTTGTTTAGGTTTTAGAAACAATCACAAGCTATTCCTTTTTTAAATAAAAATTCAGTTATGAAAAAATTCCTAATTATATTCTTCGTTTGTTTCACTTCGATTTCATTTGCACAAACAAGTGTTTTTGGACCAACGATTTCATACCAATCACAAAGTGGAAATATGGGTAAAATTGGTGGTTTTTATTTACATAATTCTGAAAATAATTTCACTTACAAGATTGATGCAACTGCTAATTTAGCTTATTTTAGAGATAAATTTATTGCAATACCAGAAGTTGGTTTTACGTATTATCCCAAACCTGATTACTTACTTTTACCAATGATTGAGGCAGAAGTTTCTCCATATACTGTTACTCCAAAAGTTGGTTTTTCTGTTTTAACAATCGTAGATTTTTCTTTTGGATACGGAATCGAAACTCAAACAAAAAAGGATTTAAAACCTATAAAAGGATTTACTTTTTCATTCGGATTGAATATTCCTCTGAGTTGGTAATTCAGTAATGAAAAACAACCTATTAAAATAAAAATGTTATTTTATCTTTTTTAGAATCTTATTTAAACTTTTTTATTCTCTTTTTAAGTAACAAGAAAAAACTTCTGGAGTAAGATAAAATTTGAAATATTCTGAAATAACATCTAATCAAAAAAATTTTAGAATCACTCAACCAAAAATTGAGTGATTTTTTTTATTTAACTTATTATTGTTTTTCGATAATTTATTTATATTTGTCAATAATAAATTATCAACTAACAAAACATGAGAACAATACGAATACTTGATTTAATTATTACAATACTTTTTTATTCTATGTTAGGAATAGGAATAATATCTTTTGTTATTTACACCTTTTTTTTATTTGGTATTGATTTGGGAATAAAAACTACAACAACTTTTTCCTCTAAAAATGATGATTTATTATATTTGATTCTATTCTTTAATTTTATTTTTTACTCAACTTATACATATTCCATTTTTTTATTTAAACAAAATATTACCTCTTTCTTAAACTTCAACTTTTTTACAGATAGAGTAATAATAAATTTTAAAACAATGGGAATCATATATATTCTGGGAAATATAATTAATTCATTAATCATCCCTTTTTTTAAACAACATATAAAAATAGATTTTGGTTTTGATAATAACCTATTAAACTTTCCACTAAATGGTTTAATCATCGGATTATTCTTTCTTGTAATGAGCAAAGTATTTCAAATAGCCAAAAACCAAAAAAAAGAGAACATCGAACTTAAACAAGAAAACGAATTAACGATATAACTTATGAAAACATTAAAAATATTTGGTTGGCTGTCGCATTTTCTTTGGGCAAGTATGCTATTACTAACCATTTTCTTTGGAATATTGGTTTATAGCGAATTCACGACAACTTATAGCGAAAGTTGGTTTATTGAATTTATGGGAAAAGAAATTCATAAAGATTCACAAAAAACATATTTACTTACATTTATGGTGCTTTGTTTAGGTATTTATGTACTGTATTTTTATGCAATCACCTTATTTAATTTATGTGTTAGAAAATTTGAAAAACGAATCTTTTTTGATTTATCAATTATAAAACGATTTAAAAAAATTGGAATCATTTTTATAACAAATTATATAGCTATTCTAATCCTCGGAAAAATATTCTCAATTCATTCAGCAAAAGATATTACCAATTCAACAGATTTTTCGAGTTCTGTCTTAGAAAAATTAGATTCACCATTAGGAAGTTTAATAATCGGATTTTTCTTTTTGGTATTGAGTCAAGTTTTTAAAGAAGCTCTAAAACAAAAACAAGAAAACGAATTAACGATATAACTTATGAAAGATTTTAGAACCTTAAAAACTTACACAATCCTAATTGGAGTTTTAGTGCTCGCAAATGGTATTTATTCATTTCTTGAAATACTAAACATTTGGAATGTAATTCAACTTGAATTTTCTGCATTCAGTTCTCTTAAATATCAATTCTATACACAAACAGATAAATTCATAGCAACAACTTATCAGTTGCTAAATATTGCTTTATTAATCCCTGTTTTTTTATTCTTTAAAATTTCAAATCAGTTCAAAAACGGAACAATATATAGTAATGAAATCATTAATTTATTAAAAAATATTTGTACCATTTTATACGTTTTAAGTGCCGTAGCAATTCTAACGACAAGATTTGTAAAACCATCAGAAATATTTCAAACTCCAAATTATTGGTTTAATATTCATCCTCTATTCATTATGTTTCTAGGAACTATTTTTAATGCATTTGCAGTAATTCTAAAAGAAGCTCTAAAACAAAAACAAGAAAACGAACTAACGATATAACTTATGAAAAAAATATTCTCAATTTGTGTACTTTTCATTTCACAACTTCCAATGGCACAAGAATTCAAACAAAATACAGCTTTCAATAAAATACTTGAACAGAAAATTTTGGAATCAAAAATTCCTGGATTAGCTGCAGCTGCAATCTATAAAGACACCATTTATTATGGTGTTGCAGGAACGATTTCAAATGAAAGTGATGTAATAATAAATCCGAAAACTTTATTTCATATCGGTTCAAATACAAAAGCGTTCACTTCGCTTTTAGCTTTTCAAGCTATTGAAAATGGCAAATTAAGTTTAGAAACGAAATTTTTTGATGTTTATCCGAACTTAAAAAACGAATCAAACAAAGTTTACCACCAAATTACTTTAGCCGATTTATTAGCACACGAAGCTCAAGTACAACCATTCACTTCTGGTTTGCAAATGGAATTGATAAAAATTACAAAAGAAAATCCATCTGAGAAAAGAATTGAATTCGCAGAACAATTATTAAAACTCCCTACAACAGAAAAAGGAACGTATTCAAATGCGGGTTATATTTTAGCTTCAATGATGATTGAAAAAGTAGAAAACAAACCGTTTGAAGAGGTTTTATCTTCTTATTTAAAATCAAATAATTGGGATTATAGCTTTGGATTTCCAAACAAAAAAGACACGAAAAATGCTTGGGGACATTGGACAGAAAACAACAAATTCACGGCTTTATCTCCAACTCACGATTACAATTTACCTGAATATATGTTAGCCGCTGGCGATTTATCAATGAATATCGAAGATTATTCAGCTTGGCTTTACAAACACATTCAAGAAATAAATAACAAAAACGAATCGTTTCAAAAGATGCATTACGAAAAAGAAGGCATGAGTTACGGTTGGGGAAATGGAAAACAAAACGGTCAAAATTTAAGTTTTCATGACGGAAGCACAGGAACTTTTTACACACATGCTATTTTATTACCGGAACAACAAATCGGAATTACTATTTTTGCAAATGCTGCAGAAGAGAATCAAGTAAATGCTATTTATCAATTACAACAAGAATTACTTATGCAACTTAAAAAAATAGTTGATGGCTATAATCGTAAACCTTGATGTAATGCTTGCGAAACGCAAAATGCAATCGCAAGAGCTCGCCGATAAAATCGGAATTACAACTGCTAACCTCTCCATTTTAAAAACTGGAAAGGCAAAAGCTATTCGTTTTTCTACTTTAGAAGCAATATGTAAAGAATTAAATTGCCAACCAGGTGATATTTTAGAATTTATTCCCGATAATGATTAACCTGCTTCTCAGCAGGTTTTTCTTTTTTAAAATAATTTACTTTTAGATATAAACGATATTCAAAACGAATGATTATCTTTAATGTAAATTCAGAAAAATATGCTAGATAATAATAGAATTTCACCATCTATCTTAGATAATGACTTTTATAAATTTACGATGCAACATGCGGTAATAAAATTATTTCCTTATGCAAAAGCACGTTATCAATTTATCAATCGTGGTAGACATGAGTTTCCAGAAAATTTTTCAAATCGTTTACGCGAAGCCATAAATGAAATGGCGAATCTGAAATTAACCAAACAAGAAAAAGAATTCCTTAGAGAAACCTGTCCATATCTTGACCCAACTTATTTAGATTTTTTACAAGGCTACAGATATGACCCAACTGAAGTTACGATAGAACAAAACGGAACCGAATTAAAAGTGAGTATTGAAGGTTTCTGGTATCGAACTATTTTGTGGGAAGTTCCGATTATGGCATTGATTTGCGAATTGTTTTATCAAGAAACCAATCAAACGCGTCAACAAGACGAAATGGTTATCCAAACCGTTGAAGATAAAATTAGCAAATACAGAAACTTAAATATTGTTTTTGCCGAATTTGGAACACGTCGTCGTCATTCGTTTAATGTACATGATTTGGTTGTACGTACTTTAAAAGAAAAAGGCGAAGGCACTTTTATCGGAACCAGTAATGTGCATTTGGCAATGAAATACAAAACCAAACCGATTGGAACACACGCGCACGAATGGTTTATGTTTCATGCAGCAAAATATGGTTATAAAATGGCAAACAGCGTTGGTTTGGAACATTGGACAGATGTTTATCGTGGCGATTTAGGGATTGCCTTAACCGATACTTACACCACTGAAGTTTTCTTTAAACAATTCGATAAAAAATTTGCTAAACTTTTTGACGGTGTGCGTCACGATTCTGGTGATGCGTTAGAATTTGGAGATAAAACCATTGCACATTATCAAAAATTAGGAATTAATCCGCTAACTAAAACCATTATTTTTTCTGATGGTTTGAATTACGATAAAGTAGAACGCATTACCGAACATTGTAGAGGAAGAATTGGAATGTCGTTTGGAATTGGAACTGATTTAACAAACGATGTAGGTTTAAAACCGATGAATATTGTATTGAAACTTACCGAAGCAAAACCCGAAAATGCAGATTGGACAGGTGTTGTTAAACTTTCTGACGAACCTAAAAAACATACAGGAACAAAAAATGATATCGATTTAGCCGTTCGATTGTTGAATATAAAATAAGTCGGAAAGTCGAATGTCTTAAAGTTTTAAAGTTATCAAGAAATAATAATAAGTAGAAATGGTTAAAAAAGAAATAATTCAATCGATTGAAAATGGTAATGAAATTATTATTCAATATGATGATAAAATAGAACCTAATAAATTAGACATAAAAATTGTTGAAGGAATTATGGGTTGGAACATCATCTTAAATAATTTGTTTATTGATAATGAAATATTTCCTCAAAATATTCCGAATCAAAAAGGGATTTATACCATAAATATCAATTATAATGAAGAATTGACTTATTCCGAATTATTTGTATATCGAACTGATTCAAAAAAAGAGAAACTTGAATTTGATTTTTATAAAGAAAACAAACGTATTTTTTGTAATATAAAATCAAAAAACTCAATTGAAATAAACAAAGAAATAGTTTTATATAGTATTTCAGAAATACAACAAGATTTACTTTATCAAATGAAAAATATTTAAATTAAAATCAACCAAACAAAATGTTTCAAGAAAGTACCAAACTTCATATTCCATCTGATGAAACCATCATTTGGAAGTATTTAGATCTATCAAAATTCTTAGATTTACTTTTATCTAAGCGCATGTTTATGTCGCGTTCTGATAAGTTTGAAGACCAGTACGAAGGAACTTTTAGCGAACCTACTTATCAAGAAATCAAAAAACTTTTGGAAGACAACCCCGAATATTTAGACGCTTATAAATCTAAACGTAAAAATATTGTGATCAGTAGTTGGCACGCCAATTCATACGAAAGTTATGCGATGTGGCAAGTTTTTACAAAAAACAACGAAGGTTTAGCCATTCAATCAACCATTGGAAGATTGAAAAAAGCATTAATTGAACCTAAAGCAGATCAGTATATCGGTGAAGTAAATTACATCGATTACAAAAAAGAACACATCCCGTTTGATGATGATTTTTTCCCTTTCTTATTCAAACGAAAAAGTTTTCAGTATGAACATGAAGTTCGCGTAATTACAGATGTTTCGCATTTAGATATGAACGTAAACGAAGGTGTAAAAGTTTTAATTGACATCAACGAAATGGTTGATAAATTATACATTCATCCGAAATCAGAAAATTGGTATAAAAAACTAGTCATTGAAATAGTAGAACGTTTAGGTTTTGATTTTACGATTGAACATTCAGATTTAGAAAGTGATATTTTAATTTAGAAAAAATGAAATTCAACAAACTTACTCCCATGTTATGGACGAAAAATTTAGAAGAAACCATAGCATTTTATACAAATATTTTAGGATTTACTTGTAGTGAATTCAATGAAGATTGGCAATGGGCTTCTTTATATAAAGATGAAACAGAAATTATGTTGGCTTATCCGAATGCGCATTTCAAAGATGAAATTGGTTTTTCTGGTTCGTTTTATTTTCAAGTAAACGAAGTAGAAAAATTATGGAAAGAACTAAAAAATGAAACTGAAATTGTATATGATTTAGAAGTTTTTGATTGGGGAATGAAAGAATTTGCTATCAAAGACAATAACGGGTATATTTTACAATTTGGTGAAAATATAGAAAAATAATCTATAAATAAGGCAAAAAGAAATCGGCAAATTTTGACAATAATCAGCTAGATTAAAATCAGAATTAATTCGATAATATTAAAATAAATATATTAATTTTGCATTCAAATTAAACTTAATTAAAATGGCAGGTACAAGAACATTTACAATGATTAAACCAGACGCTGTAGAAGCTGGAAGTATTGGTGGAATCTTAAACATGATTGCTGAAGGAGGATTCAGAATCGTTGCAATGAAATTAACTCAATTAACAGTTGCTGATGCAAAAAAATTCTACGAAGTTCACGCTGAGCGTCCATTCTACGGAGAATTAGTTGAATTCATGTCTAGAGGTCCAATCGTTGCTGCTATCTTAGAAAAAGATAACGCTGTTGAAGATTTCCGTACTTTAATCGGAGCTACTAACCCAGCTGATGCTGCAGAAGGAACTATCCGTAAAAAATACGCAAAATCTATCGGTGAAAACGCTGTTCACGGATCTGATTCTGATGAGAATGCAGAAATCGAAGCTGCTTTCCATTTCGCAGGAAGAGAGCAATTCTAATTAAAGAATTTCTTTAAAATATAAAACCACGCAATTTGTGTGGTTTTTTTTCGTTCTATAATTAAATACAATTCTTTTTACAAATTTAAATTATGAAAAAAACAATCATTCTAGCCGCTTTACTTTTAATTAATGCGTCATTTTTAACTTCATGTTCATCAGAAGACAATGAAACTGAAAAAGTTCAAGAACAAAATTTTCTTTTAGGAAAATGGAATGGAGTTTCTTCTCACATGAAAATTGAAATGGATGGTAATATTTTAATAGACAACCTAGATCAAGACGAAGGAAGTATGTATGGAGCAATTGAACGATATGAATTTAAAGCTGATAATACGGTAACTTATTATTCATACATACCTGCAAATGCAAATAACGAAGCTATAGAAAGAGAAGGAACAACAACGTATATTCGTGACGGAAACCAATTAATAATTAAAAACCATCCATATCCATATACAATTTTAATTTCTAATGAGAATAGCTTACATCTTTACGATATGTTTGAAGTAGAATCTGAAGGCACTTATATTAAGACGGAAAATATCACCAAATTTGAAAGAATAAAATAACAAACGTTTAAATAAAAAGCAGTCTTAATATTTCGATTTTACAGCTATTATTGTAACAGAAAATAATCACCTAACAAACTTTTAAAAAATTTAAACTCACTAAAAATATCTTTAAAAAAAATATTCTTAGTGAGTTTTTTGAATGCTGAGACATCTCCCCTGTTCTTCTCTTTTATAAAAATTTCAGTTGATATTAAATGGATTTTTGTCACAAACATTATCCATATTACTTTCTGGTAACTTTGAAATAACATCTTCATCTAAAACTACAAATGTATCTACTCCATCAGTATGAAAAATACGAACTGAAATTTTCTTTCCGAAAATGGAATTTCGTCTGATTATAACAAATTTAGAATCATTAGAAATCAAAACACTTCTTTCTATCCCCATGTTATTATAATAGGTTATTCTAAATTTATTATCAACTGAAACGCAATCAAAAAAGAATTTAGTTTTAAGGTAAATTAGCAAAATTCCAAAAGCAATAATAAACAATGCATTTGTAAACGAATTTTGTAATGTAGGCGTGTAACCGAATGGAATCAGAACAAAGATTAATAAAATGATGATTATCATTAAAAAATCTGCCCAAAAATTTCTTTTATATTTTCTATTAACTTTCATAACAAAAACATATGACAATTAATTTCTAATATAATCAAATAATTCTAATTGCCAAATAGTTACATTACAAAAAAATCTAGTTAACGTAATTTATCTAAAAAGCTTTGCTTTGGATTTAAAAACAGAAAAACTCAGATTTAGTCTGAGTTTTTTGTATCAATTATTAATAAAATATAAGTTTAAAGATAGATACTTAATCATTAAAATGAGAATCAATATCCATTTGTTGATGAAGAATTCTAATTATTTCAACATAATCATCTATGATATTTACTTTATAAAATATAAAATGTGATTTTACGCGCGAACGAAAATAACCTCTTCTTACTTTATTGTAATCTTTTCCTGATTTAGGATTTTCAGAAATATATTCAATTTCATTAAGTATCAAATCAAGATAATAATCAGCTTCCTGCAATGACCATTCTTCAAAAGTATAAAGCCAAATTTTTTCTAAGTCAAGTTCTGCTTGTTTACTTAATTTGAAATTCATTTTTCTGCAATATATTTTTTATGTAAATTTTGCTTGAATGAATCTCTATTAAAACTTGTTGAAAATCCAGAATTTTCTCCTTTTTGAAGTTCTTTAATTAATTCTGCTTTTTTGGTTTCTTCGTGTTCAAACATTCTCAAAGCAGCTCTGATTACTTCACTTGCAGAAGCATATTTACCTTCTTTAATTTGAGAATTGATAAAATCGTCGAAATAATCACCCAGTAATATCGAAGTATTCTTTGCCATAGGAATCGTTTTAAAATTCATAAATCAAATATACCAAGTTTTGGTATTTAGTACAAATATATTTTCAACCAAAACAATTTATATACACTGTTTTACATACCTTTTTATCCTAAAATCTGGTCTTTAATCAACACTTTTATCCACCTCTCAGAACACCAGTAAATACTGGACTTAAAAAAGTCTAGACGAATTGGTAAAAAGAACTCGACGGTTTACTAAAAAAGTCTTGAGGTTTTGGTAAAAAGATAAGTATCTTTTAATCAAAACGCTGTGCAATTTTGGTTTAAACAAATTAAAATAGCTTTAGAATAATACGATAGCCTTCTTATATAGACTAAATCGTGAGATTTATAATTTTTTTTTATATTAAAATTAATATTATATTAGACTATTACTTTATAACCAAATATATATTATAATGAACAAAATTAAAATTCTTACAATTATTTTCTTTATTTTTTGTATTGGATGCCAATCAGACGACGAACTTATTACTGAAGAAAATATTAAAAATGAATTAATTATTAACGTAAATGGCACCGATTTTAAATCAATTAATGAAAAAATTGGAGGTAATGAAAATTGTGATAAGTTATTTATAAATGCAAGTTATTATGAAAAAGATAAATTTGATTTTACAATTAAATTTGATATATCAAAAGAAGGTGAGTTATTAAAAGTTTGGTATGAAGAATATAAATTACCAATGGTAACACCCCAGTTTAAACAATTTTATTTAACTCCGAATTTCAATCCGTTAAAAACGTTTAAAATTTCAAATTTCTATTATGATGAAACTTCTAGAAATATAAATTTTGATTTTGAAGGTACTTTATTTTTTGAAGATGATATTAACATTACTAAAACAGTTAAGGGTAAAATAAAAATTGAAAATTTTAAAACTATAGACTGCGCTGTAACTAAACATAGTTTAAGATATCATAAAAATAATTTTAAATTATTTAGTAATACTCATAGCATGGGAAAAAGTTCTGATGGAACACAAACTAGAGATTATTTTACAAATAATGGTTTTCACTTAACAATGAAGTTAAGTCAAGATATTTGGAGTTTTACTACAGATACTATTTCATTTGATGAAAATCAGATCTTAGACCGTATTGTTTTCAAAGAATATGTTGGTGCAATAAATGCGGAACAGATTCAAATTATAAAAGAAGCAGATTGGAAAAATTACGAAACATCTGGTAGAATAATTATTCAAGAGAAATATAAAGAAAAAGGAATGGATATGGTTAAAGGCTCTATTGACCTTGTAGCTAAAGAAAATGGTGAAATAAAATATGATTTAAAAGGTATAGAATTTAAAACTGGAAGTTATTAATACGAAAAACTCAGATTTAGTCTGAGTTTTTTGTATCAATTACTAGTAAAATATTGTAGTTTTTCGAGTATTTTTTATACCTCTCAGAACACCAGTAAATACTGGACTTAAAAAAGGTCTAGACGGTTTACTAAAAAGGTCTAGACGGTTTGATGAAAAGGTCTAGACAGTTTTATTAAAAGGTCTAGACGAATTGGTAAAAGGATTTAGACGGTTTGATGAAAAGGTTTAGACGGTTTGCTGAAAAGGTCTCGACGGTTTTATTAAAAGGTCTAGACGGTTTACTAAAAAGCTCTAGACGATTTGATGAAAAGGTTTAGACGGTTTGGTGAAAAGTCTTAGTAATTATTTAGCTATAATAAATTTAGTTTTTTACAATTTGAATTAATTTTTTCCAATGCATTTAGAAATTCTGTCGTGTCAAGGAAATAACTTGGATAAGCTTTTTTCAAGTCTTTAAAAGAAGTAGCAGATACTAGAACAACAGCACTTTTAGAATCATCTATTTCCTTCTCAATTTCCAAATATCTTTGTGTTGCCTGATCTAAAGTTGATTTATTAAATACATTTAAAGTAACTACTCTTTTTTCTATATCTATAAAAATTAAATAATAATCTCCAGGAAATTTTTTATCTTCTAGATGCTCTGTTGTTACACCTAAAGCTTTTAAAGTTACAATCACATTTAATTTTTCACATAGTTTATAACATTCAATCATCAAATCTTCCATAGATTTATCTTTAAGTTCCTCTAAAACAGGTAATTTTTCTTTAATTGCAAATAAAGAACTTACAACTCTGAAAAAATATAGCCATTCATCAGGACCTTGACTTGATTTTAATGATGTTTTAGTAATAATTCCTGCAGTTTCCACTGCAGTTGCCCAATTATGCTGAAGTTTAGTCCTAATTTGTAATTCAACCCTAAGTTGATCATATTCATGTTTCTTTGAGGAATACTTATATATATAGTGAATACTTCTATATCCAGAAGCTTTGGGTGAATTTACATAATCTTTATTTTTTTCAAATCGATGATAATTATTTGTGTTTTCTAATAAAGCCTTTAAACGATTTAAATCTTTAACATCTTTTAATACTGCTCTATATCCTCCGACATCATGCATACCACCTAAACCCATTTTTGGATTAAGAATTAGTTTATTTTCAATAGAAGTCAACCGTTTTAATCTTTGAGAAATGAGTATTGGAGAAATTGAATTTTTATTAATTAATCTTACTAACCTTCGCTTCATTACTTTTAATGGCTCTACATGATTAGTTCTCCAATTATTAATTTTATCTAGCATTAAGTTTTTATCATCCTCAGATTTAGAAGTTAATAATATAATTCCAGCTTTTGATATTTCTTTACGTGAGTATTTCATAAGATGATGTCTAACATTAATAAAACGTACATCTCAAATCTAACTAACCTCAACAATATAACATCTGAGGGTTTACCCTAATTTTAAAACAAAAAAAGCTCAGATTATTCATCTGAGCTTTTTGCTTTTATTTTATGTAATGCACCATGTGATTGGTGTGTTTACGCACTTTTTTAAGATGTACTTGCCAATCGTTCGTTTCATCTCTGTAACCAACCGGAAGCAATAAAACGCTACGCAAACCTTGTGCCTTAAAGTTTAATAATTCATCTAATTCGTTAGGTAAAAAACCTTCCATTGGCGATGAATCTACTCGTAAAGCCGCGGCTTCTGCCATCGCAAAAGCAAAGGCAATATACACTTGACGTGCGGCGTGTTCAAACTGTTGTTCTGTTGTCAAAGCAGTTAAATGTTTACTAACACCATTCTTATATCCGTCAGAAAAACCTTTTTCAAGTTCGCGTTCGGTTTCGTAATGATCAAAATAATGATTGATACGATCTAACGAATAATGGTCCCAAGCTGCAAAAACTATCAAATGCGAACAGTCTAAAACCTGCGATTGACTAAACGAAAATTTGTGAATCTTTTCTTTTAATTCTTGATTGGTTATCACAAACATTTCAAAAGGTTGTAAACCAGATGAAGTTGGTGCCAAACGAGCTGCTTCGATTATTTTAGATACATTTTCATCGGAAACTTTTTCGCCGTTTAATTTCTTTGCGGCGTATCTCCAATTTAATGATTCGATGATTGACATATTTTATTCTTATTTAGTGTAAGATGCTAAAAACGCATTTACATTTTCAGCAATACGATTTTCAATGTGCGAAACATCTGCTTTTACAAACTTTTCACCCATGATTTTTTCGTATAACTCAATATAACGTTCTGAAACTGAATAGATATAATCATCTGTCATTTCAGGAACTACTTGTCCTTCTTTACCTTGGAAATCGTTTAAGATTAACCATTGACGAACAAACTCTTTTGACAATTGTTTTTGTTGTTCGTTATTATCTTGACGCATTTGGTAACCATCTGCATAAAAATAACGAGAAGAATCTGGCGTATGTATTTCGTCGATTAAAACAATAACACCGTCTTTTGTTTTACCAAATTCGTATTTCGTATCCACTAAAATCAATCCGCGAGAAGCAGCGATTTCAGTTCCACGTTGAAATAAATCTCTGGTGTATTTTTCTAAAACTAAATAATCTTCTTCTGATACAATTCCGTTTGCTAAAATAGCTTCACGCGAAATATCTTCGTCGTGTGTTCCTAAATCAGCTTTTGTTGTTGGTGTGATAATTGGGGTTGGAAACTTATCATTTTCTTTTAATCCTTCTGGAAGTTCAACTCCACAAAGCATTCTTTTACCAGCTGCATATTCACGAGCAGCATGACCAGAAAGATAACCACGAATTACCATTTCAACTTTAAACGGTTCACATAAATGACCAACGGCAACGTTAGCATCTGGTGTAGCAATTAACCAGTTTGGAACGATATCTGAAGTCAAATCCATAAACTTAGTTGCGATTTGATTTAAGATTTGTCCTTTGTAAGGAATTCCTTTAGGCATAACTACATCAAAAGCAGATAAACGATCTGTAGCGATCATTACCAATAAATCGTCGTTGATGTTGTAAACTTCACGAACTTTACCTTTGTAAACCGACTTTTGCCCAGGAAAGTTAAAGTTTGATGATGTGATTGTATTCATATTTTAGTTGTGTGTTATTAATAGTCCAAAAGTACTAATAATTCTTTTTCAAATCTAGCTTTTGGTAAATATTGGTCTTCTAAATTTTTCATAAAAGGAATTGGCGATTCCAAACTCGCCACACGTTTTACAGGTGCATCTAAAGACTCAAAACAAGTTTCCATAATTGTAGCCGATAAATCACTTGCAATACCACCAAACATCGTATCTTCTTGAAGAATGATTACTTTTCCTGTTTTCTTTACCGAAGCAAAAATCGTTTCGTAATCTAACGGTTGTAACGAACGTAAATCAATTAAATCTGCAGAAATCTCTGGATGATTCGATAAGATTTCCATTGCCCAATGTACTCCTGCACCGAATGAAATAACAGTTACATCAGTTCCTTCTTTAATCATTGCTGCTTTTCCGAATGGAATCGTGTAATAGTCAACAGGAACTTCTTGTTGAATCGAACGATATAAGGCTTTATGTTCGAAATAAATTACCGGATTTGGATCGTTGATTGCTGTATTCAATAAACCTTTCGCGTCATAAGGAAACGCAGGATAAACTACTTTTAAACCTGGAGTTTTAGTAAACCAAGCTTCGTTAGTTTGCGAATGGAAAGGACCTGCTTGAGTTCCACCGCCACAAGGCATACGAACCACTACATCGGCATGTTCTAACCAACGGTAATGTGATTTTGCTAATAAGTTAACAATTGGATTGAAACCTGTTGAAACGAAATCGGCGAACTGCATTTCAACAACTGCTTTGTATTTGTTAATTGAAAGTCCCATTGCAGTAGAAACAATAATGCTTTCGCAAATTGGTGTATTACGAACGCGCTCTTTACCAAATGCTTCAACAAAACCTTGGGTGATTTTGAAAGCACCTCCGTATTCAGCAATATCCTGACCCATGATTACCATGTTTGGATATTTTTCCATTGATTGTTTTAACGACTGCGAAATGGCATCGATAAAACGGATGTTTTCTTTTGTTTCTGAAGGCTTGTAATCTTCAAAAGTATATGGTTTGTACACATCGTTAAGTTCTTCTTCTAAACTTGCTTCAATAGCTGGTTCTTCTTGAACTTTTTGCCAATCTGTATCAATTTCATTTTTAATTTCTGCACGGAAAGCTTCGTCTAATTCTGGAGTTAAGATACCGTTTTCTAAAAGATATTCTTTGTAGTTTTCTACCGGATCTTTAACTTTCCACATATCGAATAACTCTTGCGGAATATATTTGGTACCACTCGCCTCTTCGTGTCCACGCATTCTAAACGTTTTCATTTCAATTAAAACTGGGCGTGGATTTTCACGCATTGAAATAGCTAATTCGTTCAATTTGTTGTACACTTCAAGAATGTTATTTCCGTCAATGATGTAACTTTCCATTCCGTAACCTGCACCACGATCTGCAAGATTTTCACAACGATATTGCTCGTTTGTAGGTGTTGAAAGTCCGTACCCATTATTTTCAATGATAAACATCACAGGCAAATCCCAAACCGAAGCCACGTTTAATGCTTCGTGGAAATCTCCTTCAGAAGTTGCTCCTTCTCCAGTAAATACGGCAGTAATTTTATTTTCTTTACGAAGTTTATGCGCTAACGCAATTCCGTCTGCAATACCTAATTGCGGACCTAAATGCGAAATCATTCCAATGATTTTATATTCTTGTGTTCCGAAGTGAAACGAACGATCACGACCTTTGGTAAAACCATTAGCTTTTCCTTGCCATTGAGAAAATAAACGGTGTAAAGGAATGTTTCTTGAAGTAAAAACTCCTAAGTTACGGTGCATTGGTAATACGTATTCATCGTTTTCTAAAACCGATGTTACACCAACAGCAATTGCTTCTTGTCCGATTCCTGAGAACCATTTTGAAACCTTTCCTTGACGAATTAAAATAAGCATTTTTTCTTCGATCATTCTTGGTTTCAACAATTTCTTATATAAATCTAAAAGCACTTCGTTTGAAAGGCTTTTCTTGTCATAATTTAAAGTTTCCATATTAGAATTTTAGCGCTCTAAAATTAATATTTTTAAACGTAAAAAAACATATTTCACAAAAAACATTACAATTAATTATTCTAATTTATATAATCATCAAAATCAACTTTGTTTATACTGAAATTAAAGCAAAGAATAGATGCGTTTACTGTTTTAAATTTGAATAGATTTCAAGAAATTTTTCTGGATAATCAGTCGTAATTACATCCATCTTTTCATCAAGAAATTTCAAAAATAAATCCTTATCATTTACAGTCCAAGAATTGGTAATCAAACCTAATTTTCGAGCGTCTTTTAAATAGTTTTTATTTTCTTTATAAACCTTATGATTGTAATCAATTCCGTCTAATCCAACTTGTTTGATTTCTTGCGGCGTTTTATCACCTTCTAAGTACGAAATTTTATAATTAGGTAATTGCTTTTTGATATAAATCGAAGCATCGAAACTAAAAAGAATAAATTCAATCTGGTTTTCTAAATTTTTATCTTCTAAATAATCTTTAATCAAATCAATCATTAAATAAGTTCTAGAAATAGAAACGTTAGAAGTTTTGATTTCAAATATTAGTTTGGTTTTGGTTTGTTTCAATCCTTCAGCAAGATATTCTTCAACAGTAGGTAATTTTTCTCCGTTTGGATGTTTTCTTGAATTTAATTCTTCATACGTATGCGTTTCAATATCTAAACCGTAAAAATCGTGATCGTGATTAACAACCATTTTTGCATCTTTGGTTAAATGCACATCGAACTCTGTTCCAAAACATTTTAGTTCGATTGCCTTCTTTAAAGAAGCAATTGAATTTTGCGGAAGATTAAACTCTTTCCAAGCACCACGATGTGCAATTACAGGATTTTTGATTTGAGCCATACAATTAAATTGAATTAGCGTTAATAAAATAAATGTTGTTTTTGATACTAGTGAATTCATTTTGTTGTTTTATAATTTCAAATTAACAAAACGAATATTAATTAAACATCAACTCTAATTTAAATAAAAAACACATTTAGAAAAAACTAAATGTGCTTAAAATTATTTTTTGGATTCAGATTTAGGAAGTACTTCCTCTTCTTTTTCTTTAACTTGTGTACAAAAACTATCAGGATCATCTTTCATTTCATCGATAATAGAATGTTTCCATAATTTGGTTCCGTTTACATAAGCTACTTTTCCAATCAAATAACCAGCAACTGGAGCAGTCAAAAACAAGAAAAATATAATGGAAATGGTTTTGGTTGTAACAGAAAACTCAGCAAAAAATAAAGCGGAAGCTATCAAAATAGCACCAATACCAAGAGTTGCAGCCTTAATGGTTACAGAAAGACGTGAATAAAAATCAGGCATTTTGTATATTCCAACAGAAGCAACAAGTATAAATAAGGCACCCAAAGTGCTTAATATCATAATTAAAATATCAGTCATTTTTCTTACTTTTATATAAATAATAGGCAAAAGCAACCGTGCTCAAAAAGGCAATAAGTGCAAGAATCATTGCAACATCTAAGAAGTTATAATTGTTTGTGATAATACTAAAAACCGCAATAAATCCAACTCCAATTGTGATTAATAAATCCAATGCAATTACACGATCGACAATTTGTGGACCTTTGATTAAGCGAGCTAAAACAATTATCATTGATAAACATATAATTGGCATTACCACATATACTAAATACGTTTCTACATCCATTATCTAATTATTTCTAGTAATTTTTTCTCAGTTCTATCTTTCAGATTTCTTTTAAAACCTTCAATATCTTTTAAATACATTGCGTGAATAAACATATATCGTTTGTCTTTAGAAATATCAATTACAACCGTTCCTGGTGTTAAGGCAATCATATTTGCTAACATTGTAATTTCGAAATCAGATTTTGCATCCATTTCATATTTTACAATTCCGGGTTTCATATTGTAATTTGGCGTAATAACATCTATTGTAACTTCGATATTCGCTCTTATCATATCGTACAAAAAGTTAAACATAAAAGCGAAAATTTTTGGCACACGCAAGAAATAATCGTGATTTGAAGTTCTTCTACGATTTAAAAACCATAATAGTAAAAATCCAACAGTAAAACCAAAACCAAAATTGGTATAGTTCAGCTCACCTGTTAAGGCAACCCAAACTAAAGTTAGTAATATGTTTAATAAAAAATTCTGTAACATTATGTATTCGTTTTCATTACGGCATCGATATAAATTTCTTTATGTTTCAATTCATAAGCGGCTTTTTCGGATATTTTAAAAATACTGTTTGCACCAAATCCGATAAATAAAGATACAACTGTTAGAAATACAATCGGAGCTATTAGAGCAAATTTTCCTGATTTTGGCATTGGAGCAAAATGGTCCATTTCTTCAGTTAATGGTTTTGGAGATTCTTTCCAGAAAATTTCTATCCACATTCTGATAATTACAAAAAGAGTTACAAAACTTGCTAAGATTAAAGTTAAAAGCAAAACATAATTTCCTTGTACAAAAGATTCTTTTAATAATAAAATTTTAGGCCAAAATCCAGACAATGGTGGAATTCCTACAAGTGATAAAAAGACCAAAGCTGCAAGCATTGAAAATTTTGGATAATCTTTTAATAAACTTCCCAAACGAGTCATATCAACCGATTCACGAATTTTCACAATGACACCTGTAATCATAAACATATTACTTTTTACGATTACATCGTGAATTAGATAGAAAATAATTGCAGTGAAAGCCAATTCCGTATATAAACCAACTCCAGCAATTAAATATCCAATATGACAAACAATTAAATAAGATAAAATCCTACGAATATTCTTTTTGTTTAATGTTCCTAAAGCTCCAGTAAACATCGTAAGTACAGCAATAACGATGAACAAAATTGTAGTAAAATTATCAGGAACAAAAATTATTGTAAAAACACGAATCATTGCATAAACTCCCATTTTAGTTAACAATCCTCCGAAGATTGCAGCAATTGCTGATGGTGTTGTGTGGTAAGATGATGGCAACCAAAAATAAAGCGGAAATATGGCTGATTTAATTCCGAAACCTACAAAAAACAATAATGATGTAACGGTAACTAATCCTTTATTTTCAACTTCTTGTATTTTAAGAGCAATATCTGCAATGTTTAAACTTCCTGTAATTCCGTATAAAATTCCAATCGCAGTTAAGAAAATTGACGAAGCTAAAATGTTCATTGTTACGTATTTAATCGCACCTTCCATCTGCATTTTTTTACCGCCTACGGTCATTAAAATGAAAGAAGAAATAATTACGACTTCAAACCAAACATATAAATTGAAAATATCACCGGTCAGAAAAGCACCTAAAAGTCCCATTATCAATAAATGGAACGTAAAGAAATAGCCAAATCGAATACGACTAACATTGAGAGCTGAAGTAGAATAAATTCCAACAGCCAAAGAAACAATTCCGGTTAGCAAAACCATAATCGCACTTAAAGTATCGGAGATAAACGTGATTCCAAAAGGTGCTTTCCAGTTTCCAGTTTGTAAAACTAGATAATCATTTGTTAATGTTAACTCGAATAATTTTACACATAAAATAAAAGCAATGCTATTACCAATTACGCTAATTATTTTTTGAGCCAAAACCTTCTTCCAGAAACATAATAAAATTATGGCTGTTATAAAATGAACGATTATTGGAGCAAGTATAAAATTTGTTGTCATATATCTAAATCTTGAATATTTAGCGAATCAAGGTCGTCTGTTCCTGTTAATGTGTAAGCTTTTTTCAATAATACCAAAGCAAAGGCAGTTAATGCAAAACTAATAACAATAGCTGTTAAGATTAAAGCTTGTGGAATTGGGTCGGCATAAGCTCCCGTAAATCCAGTTTGGTCAGCAGGAATAATTGGTGCTTTTCCTTTTGTTATTCCGCTCATTAAGAAAATTAAGATGTTAACTCCGTTTCCAAGCAAAATAATTCCGATTAATAATTTAACCATACTTCTTCTCAACATCATATAAATACCTGAAGAATAAAGTACACCAACTAATATTACTAATAATAATTCCATAAATTAAACGTTTTCAGAGATTGTGAATATTATCGTTAAAACCACACCAATTACTACAAGATAAACTCCGAGGTCAAATAATAAAGCAGAGCCAAATGCACCAATTACTGCAACAGAATCTAAAAACCAAATACTTGTCATAAATGGCTTTGAAATCAAAAAAGGTAATAAACCGCTAAATAAAGACAAGCTTAAACCCATTGGAATCAAATAAAGCGGACGAAATCTGAATAATGAAATCGTACGTTTGGTATTATAAGCAAATGAATGTAAAACAAATGCAATCGACGCGATTAAACCTCCAACGAATCCACCTCCTGACAAATAATGTCCTCGAATTAAAACAAAAAGCGAAAACATAATTAATAAAGGCAAAAGATAGTTCGTTGCCGTTTTTAAGATAATCGTATCTAATTTAGGTCTTATATTATTCTCTCGTTTCTTCATCTTCTGATTTATATTTTAAGATACTTAAAACTCCAACTGCTGCAATTGAAAGCACAACCGTTTCAATCATCGTATCAATTCCGCGATAATCAACTAGAATAACGTTTACGACATTTTTTCCTTTTGCAAGTAAATAGGCATTCTCTGCATAAAATTTACTCACTTCTTTATTAGAAGGATAAAATAAAGCTTGTAAAGTTATTAATGCGATTAAGATTCCAAATGAAATGGAAACTATTCCATCACGAATTTTATTTTTTGTATTACTAAATTTTAAAAAAGACGGAAGTTTGAATAATACTAAAACAAATAAAACAACGGTTAAAGTATCAATAGCAAACTGCGTCATTGCTAAATCTGGTGCACCGTAAACCACAAAAATCAAACAAATTGATAAACCAACAACTCCTAAAGAAACGATTGCTGTTAATCTAGATTGCGTAAATGTGATTACAATAATTGCAGATATAATTAATACAAATATGACAAACTCATAAATTCTAAATGGCGATAAATCATTTGTATTAATTTTTAAAGTAACATCATTAAAAAATTTATATCCCACAATTCCAATGATAAAAACAATAATGAAAAGAATATAACTTCTTAAATACCCATTATGAAAAAAACGGGTGTATTTGAATGCAAATAATTTAATATTCTCTGCGATAACTGAGATTACATTTTGTGGTCCGATTCGATTTAAACTATCAAATTTTTCAACGGTTTTATGCGAAGGCTTAATTATAAAATATAAAATAAAACCTAAAACAATGGTTGCACCACTTAAAAGTAAAATAGTATTCCAACCGTGCCATAAATGTAATTCTTGAGTTACAGGAATTCGATAAATCGATGTGGTTACTGCAGAAATGATTCCTTGGTCAGCAATAAACGGGAATGCTCCGAAAAGCAAGGTAAACACAGATAAAATTACAATTGGTAACCAAAGTTTATAATCTGGTTTATGGATATTCTCAAATTTTTCGGGTAGTTTTCCAAAGAATGGACGAATTCCAACTAAAAGACCTGCACTGGTTAAGAAAACATTTGTAATCAAAACTAAAGCAGTCAAAATCAAAACGCTATTATACGTCCAAAAATCAAAGTCGAAAGTTGAACCGTAAATAATTTCTTTACTAATAAATCCAAAAGTTAAAGGAATACCTGCGCTAGATAAAGCAGCAATTACAGCACAAATTGCTACAATTGGCAATTTCTTTTTTAAACCAGACAAAACCGTTAAATCTCTTGTATGCGTTTCGTGGTCAACAATTCCGGTTATCATAAAGAACGAAGCTTTATAAAGTGCGTGAACTAAAATAAATGTAGAGGCTGCTAACAAAGCTGTTTCCGTTCCGATTCCAATTAAAAAAACCAAAATCCCTAAAGCTGAAATAGTTGAATATGCAAGAACACTTTTCATATCAACTTTAAAAACACTTAAAAAAGCTCCTACGACCATCGTTGTTCCACCCACGCACATCAAAACCATATTCCAAACTTCGCCGTCTGACAAAATCGGTGTAAAACGTGCTAATAAATAAATTCCAGCTTTAACCATCGTTGCCGAATGCAAATATGCAGAAACTGGAGTTGGTGCTTTCATTGCACCTGGAAGCCAAAAATGAAAAGGAAATTGTGCTGACTTCGTAAATGCTCCTAAAAATAAGAAAGCAATTATGACGTAATATTGATAATTTGATTGAAGTACTTCTGATTGGCTAAATAACTCTTGAATAGAAAAAGTTCCTGTAATCGAGTTCATCATTACAAACGAAGCCAATAAGAAAAAACCTCCTAAACCTGTAACTGATAATGCCCATAAAGCGCTCTTTCTAGAATCTTCATTGTTTGTATTAAAACCAATAAGGAAGAATGATGAAATGCTGGTTAACTCCCAAAACATAAACAACGAAATTAGGTTATCGGATAAAACCAAACCTAACATTGCTCCCATAAAAATGGTTAGATAACAATAAAATCTATTTATGTACGGATCTCTACTCATATAGGAAGATGCGTAAAAATAGATTAGCGCTCCAACACCGGTTATAAGTAAAGAAAAAAGTAAGGATAATCCATCAATCTTAAAATCTAAAGAAATTCCAAGACTTGGAATCCATTGATTTTCGAAAATCAGATTTTTTTTCGCAGATTGAATTTCAGGAATGAATTGTAAAAAATATAAAAATAAACCAAAAGGTAATATGCTTAGAAATTTGAAATACTTTGAATCTTTTGTTGGCCTGAGAAATAAAATTGCAAAGCCAATAATAAAAATCGAAATTATAAGTAATAGCATATATGAAATTTTAATCTTATTTTAAATGTTTTCTTGAGATTGAGTAAAGATAGTGTTTTTTACTGATTTTTCTTAATAAACAACATACACCAATATTCTATTTTTCAGATTTTAAGAAAATTTTATGTTTTTAACTCACTTTAAAATTTGATTTATATTGACAAAAAAAACCTTCTATAAAAATAGAAGGTTTGTGATTTTATTTATTTCCTTTAGCGTAATCCGCCAAAAATTGTTCTAATCCGATATCCGTTAATGGATGTTTCAATAATCCTAAAATTGATGATAAAGGTCCAGTCATTACATCGGCTCCGATTTTTGCACAATTTACAACGTGCATTGTATGACGAATTGAAGCTGCTAAGATTTGTGTTTCGTAAGCATAGTTATCGTAAATCAAACGAATATCATCAATCAATTGTAATCCATCCGTAGAAATATCATCTAAACGCCCTAAAAACGGAGAAACATAAGTTGCACCAGCTTTTGCAGCTAACAATGCTTGTCCGGCAGAGAAAACTAATGTTACGTTTGTACGAATTCCTTTATCAGAAAAATATTTACAAGCTTTAATTCCATCTTTAGTCATCGGAATTTTAACTACAATTTGATCGTGTAATTCGGCAAGTTCTTCACCTTCACGAACCATTCCTTCAAAATCTGTAGCAATAACCTCAGCACTTACATCACCATCAACAATATTACAAATGTCAACATAATGTTTTAGAATGTTATTTTTACCTGTTATTCCTTCTTTTGCCATCAGAGACGGATTGGTTGTAACACCGTCTAAAACTCCTAATTCTTGAGCTTCCTTAATTTGCGCTAAGTTTGCTGTATCTATAAAAAACTTCATCTTTTTAATTTTTAAAGTTTAAATATAAAAGATTATATAACGATAAGCAAACTATTCGTTCTTAAAATTTATAACTAAAACCTGTTGAAATTTCAACTCTAATTAAATCAAATTTATTATTTTCTGCAATTACAATTTCTTTGGGTCCAGAATAAGATGTACTAAAACTTGAATACTTAGAATAATTAATCCCTAATTTAAGAATCCAATCAAAAGATTCAAACAATCTTCTTGAGCTAGTTCCTGAAAAACTAATTCCGTAACCAGAAGCTTTAACTCTTGCCTCTGAATTCGAATCTGAAATAACAGAATTTATTTGAGTATATCCAGGTGTAAGTGCACCGCTTGATGAAAATTTCCCATTAAAAGAAACATAATTAGCCATGTATGAAGGTCCAATAAAAAAAGAATTATACTTTTTGTCTATTTCTGAAGGAAAAAAGTCATCAAACATAACAGATTCAAATGTATTTTTAGCATCTACATAACTCCCACGGATTCCTACCATATGCAATGAATTAAAACCAAGTCTATAATAAGCAGAAGCATCAAATAAAACACCTGATAAATTTGTAGATTCAAAATTTAAATTTTTCTCATCTAATTTAAGTGATGCAGCTATCGAATAACCCGCGGTAACATCAACCAAAATTCTTTGATGCTTTATATATTGAGAATGAGCAGAAATACCCGTGATAATAGCAATTAAAGTAATAATTTTTTTCATAAATAATTTAATATTCTGGTTATAATTTATAATGATTCATTAACATTTTTTCGTAAACTGTATCTGGAAGAATTCGTTTTAAGAATATCGAGAATTTTTGCATAAAAGCACCAACTTTATAATGCACTTTTGGATTGTTGGTATTTATAATTTTGTAGATTGCTTCCGCCATTTCGATTGGATCATTTCCATCATTCACATGTTCATCAATCGTAGCTAATTGTTGTGAATATACTTTTTCATAAGGCGAGTTTTTCATCACTGGTGCATGAAAACGACGCGATGCAATATCAGTTGCAAAATCTCCAGGAGCAACATTTGTAATTTGAATTCCAAAGGATTTCACTTCCATTCGAATTGCTTCTGTCAAAATTTCCAAAGCACCTTTTGATGAAGAATAAACACTTCTAAAAGGCAATCCCATATAACCAGCAATCGAAGTTACATTAATAATCAATCCACTTTTTTGCAAACGCATTTGAGGCAAAACAGCTTTCATCACTTCGATTGGTCCAAAAACATTAGTTTCAAAATTATTTCTGATTTCGTCTGTAGGAATTTCTTCCAAAGGACCAGTAATTCCAACTCCAGCATTATTAATCAAAACATCTAAACGCTTTTCAATTTCGATAATATGATGAACTGCTTTTTTGATAGATTCTGAATCACGAACATCTAGAGCAACTAATTTTATTTTAGAATTTTTTACATTTTCAGGATTACGACTAGTTCCATAAACAATAAAACCTTTATCGTTTAAGTATTCGCCTACTCTTTTTCCTATACCAGATGAACCGCCCGTAATCAGAACAACTTTCTTCATTCTATTTAAATTTGAGCAAATATAATAATACAGAACATATTTAGATATATTTATTTTACTTAAAATAGTATCTTTATAAAAAATATTAAAAATGAAGAAAATTGTCATTTCATTGTGCTTAGGAGTATTTTTAAGCTTTACATCTTTTGCTCAAAATGTTGATCAAAAAGATTTGGTTCAAACGTATATCAATTCTCTTTCTAAACAAAACTTAATAAACAATTTAGGCGTTCTTGCTTCCGATGAAATGGAGGGTAGAAAAACAGGAGAATTTGGTCAAAAAATGGCAGCGAACTTTATAAGAGATTATTACAAAGATTTAAAAATAGATGCTGCTCCAGGAACTGATGACTATTTTCAAATTGTTCCTTCAAAAGATATGCGTCGCATGTTTAGTCCAAAATTGAATGACAGTGAGAATGTGGTTGCCTACATTGAAGGAAGCGAATTCCCAAATGAATATATCGTTATTTCTGCTCATTATGACCATGTAGGTATGGCAAACGGAGAAATTTATAATGGAGCTGATGATGATGCTTCTGGAAATTCAGCTGTTATGGAAATTGCACGTTTGTTTCAGAAAGCTAAATTAGCTGGAAATGGACCAAAAAGAACCATTGTATTTTTACATTGTACAGGTGAAGAATATGGTTTGTTTGGTTCAAATTATTATGTAAACAATCCACTTTTTCCACTAGAAAATACAGTTTGTAATTTGAATATTGATATGATTGGTAGAACCGATAAAAAACATGAAAAATCAAAAGATTATTTATATTTAGTTGGTTCGGATAAATTAAGTCAAGAATTACACGATCTTTCTGAAGCAACAAATAAAAAATATTCAAAATTGATTCTAGATTATGAATTCAATGAAGAAAATCATCCTGAACAAATTTATTATCGTTCGGACCATTATAATTTTGCAAAAAGAAATATTCCTGTTATTTTTTATTATAGCGGCACACATGTTGATTATCACCAACCGACTGATACATTTGAAAAAATTGAATTCGATAAAATGCATCAACGAATAAAACTTATATTTGCTACGGCTTGGGAAGTAGCTAATCAACCAAATCGCATAAAATTAAATCAATGAAAAAAATAATTTTAAACATAGCTTTTCTACTAATATCGGTAGTTTCTTTTGGTCAACATAACAAATCAGTTGATATCGAAAGTAAAATCCAAAATATCATTCAAAACAATACATTTGTACCAGAAACTAAAAACGGAACATTGATTGACGACAATGGAAAAGAAATCAATCACAATACTTCGTTTTATTATTTCTTAGATACAGAAAAATTGTTTTCGGTTTTGTACGAACAACACGATGAGGTTTCTTTAAACAAAACATATTATTATGATAACGACCAATTGGTTTTAGTTGTTATCGAAAAAATCAATAACAAAGCTTCAAAAGACCGCATAACAGAACAAATTTTTTATTTCTATGACAACGGCGAATTAATCGATTCATCGGATTATACAGCGAAATATGTTCCAACAGAATTATATACTGAAGGAATGAATTATTTAAAAGATTTTAATTAATTTACAATGCACCCAAAACATAATAAAACAAAAACATTTAATTACGGAGATAGCTTTGAAGCGATAAAACTTTCAAAAGATTTAAGCGGTTTAGATTATTTGAAAGGAATGCAAAACGGGGAAATTCCAGAAGCAGCAGCAGTTTCAGCCTTAGAAATTTCGATTCATGAAATCGATTTTGGTAAAGCTAATTTCGAATTTACTCCGCAAGATTTTCATTACAATGCAGTCGGAACTGTTCATGGCGGCGTAATTTCAACCATTTTAGATACAGCAATGGGTTGTACTTTAATGAGTACATTGACCAAAGAATTTACTTTTACAACTTTAGAATTAAAAGTAAATTTTATAAAAGCGGTAACTCAAAATACAGGTAAAATGATTGCTGTTGGAAAAATTATTCATGCAGGAAGAACAACAGCGATGACTGAAGCTTCCTTAATTGATGAAAGCGGAAAAGTTTATGCTCATGCGACTTCAACATGTTTAATTATGAAAAAAGCGCAATAATTATATGAAAACGATTTTGCTTAATATTTCAGCAGTTATTTTAGGTTTGATAATTGGCGGATTTGTAAACATGTCAATCATTAATATTAGCGGAAGTATTATTCCACCCCCTAACGGGATTGATGTAACAACAGAAGAAGGTTTAAAAACTGCAATGCAATTCTTCGAACCTAAGCATTTTTTATTTCCGTTCTTAGCTCATGCATTCGGAACGTTAGTTGGAGCTTTTATTACAGCTTTAATTGCTAAAACCTACCGTAAAACATTAGCTTTAGTTATTGGTTTAGCTTACTTAATCGGAGGAATTATGATGATAAACTTAGTACCGTCTCCACTTTGGTTTTCAATAACAGACTTGGTTTTGGCATATATTCCAATGGCTTTTTTAGGTTATAAAATAGCGATTAAATTAAAAAAATAAAGCGAATTTGAAATCAAATTCGCTTTTTATATATAACCTAACATTCTAAAAATCTCAATAGTAATTTCAAATTTTTTATTATTAAAATCAGCTTTTTTAGTTTTGTTTATATCTTCAAAAATTCGGGTTGAGAAATAATACGTATTGTCTTTTGTTTTTAAAACTCCAACCCACCAATCAATTCGTTCTCCTTTATACACATTGAAAGTTTCATAACCATGAATCGTATAATTAGGATTATTGATGGTCAGTAAACTATCATATAAATATTTTTGATTTATTTTTTTGAATCCTAATTCTTGCTTTTGAAGTTTTCTAAAAAAATTAATTTGCTGTTCTGGATTAGAAAATAAACCTCCAAAATGCCAATAATATTTTTCTTTTCGGTCATATTTTAAATTGGTTACATCTAAATCTTTTAAAAAGAATTCATAATTTTTATGTCGAACCAAATCTGAAACATTCTGAAAATACCAATCGTTTTTATAAAATAAAGCTTCATCTAAATTGGTATTGCAACTCCAAGTAAATTTTGGCGTTCCAAAATAATATCGTTTAACACCATCCCAATACATAAATTTCCCTGGGTCATTTGTTATCACACCCAAATCTAAAGCAATCAATGCACTTGGAATATTGAATAATGAACCAATGGGACTATTTCGTTTTATATCATTTTCGATATTAAACAACCAAGTATCTTTATTCTCATCGTAAATTAAAATTGAACCATCAACATCTTTAGATTTAAAAGCAAAATCAACAAACGATTGAGAAAATCCAGTAAAATTAATTAAGACAAATAGAAATATAATTATTTTTTTCATACTTAAATTATACTTAATAGCAAAAATAGACTTTCTTAATTAAAATTTAGAATAAATAAAAAAATAATTATGTTAAATATTCATATATTTGATTATCAATAAAATAAAAAACCACTTATTTATTATGAAAAAAATCAAATACCTTATTTTATTTCCATATTTAGTTATTGGAAGTATCGTTTCTTGTACACCCGATTATGTAACAGATGCAACACCCGCAATTGAAAACCCAAGTAATCCTTCTGGTCAAAGTATTACCTTGAATTTTACTTCTGGCGAATTTATAGGTGTATTGAACAATGCAAATTTTATTAATGGAGCTGGTGCTGCTACAAAAAGTAACATGGGAAATCAAATCGTTTATCTACTAACTTACATGAGTCAAACAAATAATTTTAATGCGAATATAACAAATAAAGAGAATAATCAACTTAGCAATGAATTGGCTCCCGATGGTTCTTTAAATGTAATCACAGTTATAACTGGTGAAAAAAGATATGAATCTACATCTGGTACTTATGAAATTTCTCAAGAACAAGTTGTAAGTTCTATTGCAGGAACAGATATTATAAAATGTAAACTTACTTTTAACGGAACGTTCGAAGTTACACCAATGGATTCTTTTGAAGTAATTGAAACTGGAGTAAAAATAAACGGAACCATAGTTTTCTAAATCAAAAAGCCAAATCAAAATACACTTACCCCAAAAATTCAGCTTTTTTTGGGGTTTTTAATCTTTAGAAAACAAATGTGTTTTTTTATCAAATAGATTCAACCCATAAATTGTTCATTAGTGACTATTCAATAACAACCAAAATACAAATAAAACATTTCTCAAAAAATTTAGTAATATTATTAAGTAAAATAAATTCAAGTATTAAAAGAATATTTTTCTAAAAAAAATTATATTTGCTTCAAACTTTAAATACAAATTATATTTTTTATGAAAAAAAGCAAGTCTTTAATAATATTTTCATTTTTATTAACTAGCATATTTACATCATGTACTCCGGATTATGTTTCTGATGCTTCAAATGTTCAAAATCCATCTAATCCATCAGCATCAGGCCAAAGTATTACCTTGAATTTTACTGAAGGACAGTTTATTGGTGTTCTAGATAATAACTCATTTCAGAATGGAGCTGGTGCAGCTACGAGAACTAACATCGATGGTGAGTATAATTATTTATTATTATATACTAATGGAGTAAATCAATTTAATGGATTTATTGTAAACAGAGAATCAACACAATTAGCCGATTCTGCATCAGACAACAGTATACATATTAATACAAATGGAAAAATGTACACAAGTACTTCAGGTACATATACTCTAACCCAAGAACAAGTTGTGAGTTCTGTTGGAGGATCAGATGTTATAAAATGTAAACTTACTTTTAACGGAACATTTGAAGCTACACCGATGGGTTCATTTGAAGTAATTGAAACTGGAGTAAAAATAAACGGAACAGTAGTTTTCTAAATCAAAAAGCCAAATCAAAAAAAAATGATTTGGCTTTTATATTAAGGAATATATTTTTTTTCAAAATTTGGTTTTCTTTTCTCCAAGAAAGAATTTCTACCTTCAATTGCTTCTTCAGACATATAAGCTAAACGAGTTGCTTCTCCTGCAAAAACTTGTTGCCCAACCATTCCATCATCAGTTAAGTTCATCGCAAACTTCAACATTTTAATAGAAATTGGAGATTTCTCTAGAATTTCTTGTGCCCAATCATAAGCTGTTTGTTCTAATTCTTCATGAGGAATAACAGCATTTACCATTCCCATTTCGTAAGCATCTTGAGCAGAATAATTTCTACCTAAAAAGAAAATCTCACGTGCTTTTTTCTGACCAACCATTTTTGCTAAATAAGCAGAACCATATCCACCATCAAAACTAGTTACATCAGCATCGGTTTGTTTGAAAATTGCATGTTCTTTACTTGCTAAAGTCAAATCACAAACCACATGAAGTGAATGTCCGCCTCCAACTGCCCAACCATTTACAACAGCAATTACGACTTTTGGCGTAAAACGAATCAAACGTTGAACTTCAAGAATATTCAAACGGTGATATCCATCTTCACCAACATAACCCTGATATCCACGAGCTTTCTGGTCACCTCCACTACAAAAAGAATAAATTCCATCTTTGGGAGAAGGTCCTTCTGATGATAACAAAATCACACCGATCGAAGTATCTTCATGTGCATCACTAAAAGCTTCTAATAACTCTTTAGTTGTTTTTGGTCTAAAAGCATTTCTAACTTCAGGACGATTGAATGCAATACGTGCAACACCATCACATTTTTTATACGTAATATCTTCAAACTCTTTTACAGTTTGCCAATTTATGTTACTCATAATAAATTTCTTTGAGGTAAAGATACTTCTTTTTTTAAAACTCAAATTGCTTTTTCAACGTTTAGCAGTTTAAAATTCAATCTTTTTTTCTTAATTTTTTTGTATTAAAAAATTTCTTAATTTGTATATTTGTTTTATGATACCGATTATAAAATGAAATACCTATATATAAATTTAATTGCCCTAACCCTAACTTTAAGCGCCTGCAATAAAAGCAAAGAGATTGCTCAAGTTAATCCAGAATTTAAAAATGGAAATAATCCATATGAAGTAAAATTCAATTCTGTAAGTCCAAAATATAAAGTAGAAACAGCTGAAATAGTTGAAAATTATTATAAAAAACACATAAACACTGGAAGTTTTTCTGGTGGTTTTTTAGTTTCTAAAAATGGAGAAGTTATCTATGAAGATTATGCAGGTTATTCAAATTACGCAAACAAAGAGAAAATAACGGCCAACACACCGATGCACGTTGCTTCTGTTGGTAAAGTATTAACTGCAGTCAGTGTTTTAAGATTGGCTGATAAAAAAATGATTGATTTAGATAAACCCGTAAATACTTATTTAAAAGGTTTTCCTTATGAAACTATTACGGTTCGTCATTTACTAAATCATCGTTCTGGATTGCCATATTACGGAAATTTTACAGAAATTCCAGGAATGTGGGATCGTAAAAAAACGATTACTAACAAAGATGTTTTAGAACTTTTAAAAACTAAAAATATCAAATTAGAAACTAAACCTGATACTCGTTTCAAATATTGTAATACAAACTATGTTTTACTTGCAACAATTGTCGAAGAAATAACAGGAAAAACATTTCAGGAAGCTTTGAAAGTGATTATTTTAGAACCTCTAAAAATGAACAATACCTTTGTTTTCGATGATATCAAGAATAAAGATACTGTTACACAATCATATCATGCCAATAATATAAAAATGCATTGGGATTATTTAGACGGAACTTATGGTGATAAAAACATTTATACAACACCACGAGATATGTTAAAACTTGACAAAGCGTTATATTCTGATAAATTCTTATCTAAAAACATGAAACAACAAATGTTTAAAGGTTATAGTTATGAGAAAAAAGGTGCTAATAATTATGGTTTAGGCTTACGAATGATTGAACCTTTAGAAGGAGCTGGTGATAAATACACTTTTCATAACGGTTGGTGGAGAGGAAACAAAACTTCTTACGTAACTTTGCAAAAAGATACTATTGCAATTATTTGTTTTAACAACAAAAATTCTGCTTTAGCTTACAAAACAAAACAACTAGCTGGAAAGCTTGGTAACTTTCCATTTATAACACCAACTGCTGAATAAGTGACTATTCACTTATTGATCATTAAAAAATTGAATATGCTTAAAACAGTAAATATATTAAATAAAAGGGCCAAGTTTGAATATGAATTTCTTGAGAAATACTCAGCAGGAATTGTATTAACTGGTACTGAAATAAAATCAATTCGCTTAGGAAAAGCTAATATCGCAGATAGCTTTTGTGAGTTTCAAAACAATGAATTATTCATGATTAATTCACATATCGAAGAATATTCTTACGGAACAAGTTATAATCACAAAGCAAAAAGTGAACGTAAACTTTTATTGAATAAAAAAGAATTAAAATCACTACTTAAAAGTGTACAAAACAAAGGATTAACTATCATTCCTTTACGATTATTTACAAACGAAAAAGGTTTAGCTAAATTAGAAATTGCTTTGGCAAAAGGTAAAAAACTATTCGATAAACGCGAAACGATTAAAGATCGTGAAAGCAAAATTAGCTTAGATCGTTTGAAGAAAGAATTTAAATAAAAAAATCGGCAGCTGCCGATTTTTTTTATCTATTCTTATCTTCTAACATAGGAACAAACCTAAAATCACCAAATTCGTGTTGTTCAAAATGTGTTTCTGTTTTACGAATTAATAAAGTCATAATTTGTTTATCTTCTCCGACAGGAATAACCAACCTTCCTCCTATTTTTAACTGCGCCATTAAAGGTTGTGGAATATACGGTGCTCCAGCAGTTACAATAATTCCATCAAAAGGTGCATCGGTAACCAAACCTTTATATCCATCACCAAATGAAATTACTTTAGGTTTAAAACCTAATTTAGGCAACAATTTTGACGTTTTTTTATACAAATCAATTTGGCGTTCTATAGTAAAAACCTTCGCGCCCATTTTACATAAAACTGCTGTCTGATAACCTGAACCTGTTCCGATTTCTAAAATTTTATCATCGGTTTTCACTTCTAATAATTGGGATTGAAATGCAACGGTATAAGGTTGAGAAATGGTTTGACCTGCTCCAATCGGAAAGGCTTTATCTTGATATGCAAAATCCTCAAAACCAGATTCTAAAAAAAAATGTCGAGGTATAAGTTGCATTGCTTTCAAAACATTAATATCCTGAATTCCCTTTTGTTGTAATAAACTCACAAGCTGATTTCGAAGTCCCTGATGTTTGGCTGTATCTCTCAATTTTAATCTGATTTTTTCTTTTCAAAATTAAACAATATTTCATCAAGAAGCTACATTTTAAGCAAGGTTAATCAAACTTTCTGCTAACTTTCAGGACGCAAATGATTTCCATAAACAAATAAACTTTACATTTGTATTAAATAATATTTCTATGCTAAAAATTGGAGTTTTAGGAGCAGGTCATTTAGGTAAAATTCACCTTAGATTGCTTAACCAATCAGATAAATATGAATTAGTCGGGTTTTATGACCCATTTAAAGAAAATGCAGAAAAAGTTTCAGCAGAATTCGGATACAAATCTTTCGATACCATTTCGGAACTTATAAAAGCTGTTGATGTGGTTGATATTGTAACACCAACTCTTTCTCATTATGATTGCGCTGTTGAAGCTATAAAAGCAGGTAAACACATTTTTCTAGAAAAACCAATTTCGAATACGGTTGAAGAAGCTGAACACATTATTGCTTTAGCGAAAGAATATAATGTAAAAGGACAAGTTGGGCACGTTGAACGATTTAATCCAGCTTTTAAAGCGGTGAAAGATAAAATTCAAAACCCAATGTTCATTGAAACACATCGTCTGGCTGAATTTAATCCGAGAGGAACAGATGTACCTGTGGTTTTAGATTTGATGATTCACGATATTGATGCAATTTTGAGTGTGGTAAAATCTAAAGTAACTTTTGTTCACGCAACCGGAACTGCCGTAATAAGTGATTCTCCTGATATTGCAAATGCTCGAATTGAGTTTGAAAATGGATGTGTTGCTAACGTAACTTCTAGTCGTATTTCGATGAAAAATATGCGTAAAGCACGTTTCTTTCAAAAAGATGCTTATATTTCAGTAGATTACTTAGATAAAATTTGTGAAGTTGTGAAGATGAAAGATGCTCCAGAAGTTCCAGGAGATTTTGATTTAATTCTTCAGAATGCAGAAGGAGTTAAAAAACAGATTTATTACGATAATCCAGATGTACCAGCAAATAATGCTATTTTAGATGAATTGGAAACATTTGCCGATGCCATAAACAATAACAGAACTCCAATCGTTACTTTAGAAGACGGAACAGAAGCTTTGAGAATTGCACATCAAATCATCGATTGTTTTAAAAATTAATCTAAATAACTTATATTCGCATCCTATTCTATAATAAAAAACAAATAATGAAAAATATTGCAGTTATTGGAGCTGGAACTATGGGTAACGGAATTGCTCATACTTTTGCTCAAAAAGGATTTACAGTTTGCTTAATCGATATTAGTGAAAAATCTATCGAAAGAGGAATGAATACAATCGTTTCTAACTTAGACAGAATGATTGCTAAAGGTTCAATCACTGAGGCAGACAAAAAAGCAACAATCGAAAATATCATTACTTATACAGATGTTAAAGACGGAGTTGTAAATGCTGATTTAGTTGTTGAAGCAGCTACTGAAAACATCAACTTAAAATTAAACATTTTTAAAGAGTTAAGTGCAGTTTGTAAAGAAAACGTAATCTTAGCTTCAAATACATCATCAATTTCGATAACGCAAATCGCTTCTGTAGTTACAAATCCAGAGCGCGTAATTGGAATGCACTTTATGAATCCAGTGCCGATTATGAAATTAGTTGAAATCATTCGTGGTTACAACACTTCAGACGAGGTTACGAAAACCATTATGGATTTATCTATAAAATTAGGAAAAACTCCTACAGAAGTTAACGATTATCCAGGATTCGTAGCTAACCGTATTTTAATGCCGATGATTAACGAATCAATCGAAACATTATACAACGGAGTTGCTGGAGTTCAAGAAATTGATACGGTTATGAAATTAGGAATGGCTCACCCAATGGGACCATTACAACTAGCTGATTTTATTGGTTTAGATGTTTGTTTATCAATCTTAAACGTAATGTACGACGGATTCAAAAATCCAAAATATGCACCTTGTCCACTTTTGGTAAATATGGTAATGGCAGGGAAATTAGGTGTTAAATCTGGTGAAGGTTTCTACGATTATTCAGAAAGCAAAAAAGCTGAAAAAGTAGCTAAAATGTTTTCTTAATTATAAACTTAAGAAATTTAGAAAAAGACGATTGAAGTTTCTTCAATTGTCTTTCTATTTTATATAAATTTGAATATGGCAAAAATAATTCCTTTTAAAGCAGTACTTCCAACAGCAGATAAAGTTGCTTTGGTGACCACTCGTTCGTATGACGAATACAGTGCGGCGGAACTTGCTTCTTGGTTGGATTTTAATCCGTTTTCGTTCTTACATATTATGAGTCCTGCTTATATCAATCAGCAAAAAATTGGTATTAACGAACGTTTTAAAATGGTTGCAAACAAGTATAACGATTTTAAGCGCGATGGAATTCTTGTTAAGCAAGACAAACCTGCTATGTATTTATATAAAATAGAAACTAAAAAGAATATTTTTGTTGGAATTATGGCTGGAACTTCGGTTGCAGATTATCAAGATAACCATATCAAAAAGCACGAAAATACTTTAGAATATCGAGTAAATACATTGAAAGATTATTTTAAAATAACACAATTCAACACAGAACCCGTTTTGATGATGTATCCAGAAAATGATGCACTTCAACAATGGATTTCTGATAAACAAAAAACAACACCACTTTATGATTTTTCGACTACAAACCGAGAAAAACATACACTTTGGAGTATTGATTCGCAAGAAGAAATTGATTTTATAACAAATCTTTTCGATTCTTTTGAGAATCTTTATATAGCTGACGGACATCATCGTTCGGCTTCGGCACATTTATTACATCAAGAAAATACAGATTCATCAAACCATAAATTAGATTATTTTATGAGTTTCTTGATATCTGAAAATAATATTAAAATCAACGAATACAATCGTTTGGTTCACGATTTAAATAACCATTCGATAACTGATTTTTTAAGTTTGTTAGATAAAGATTTCGTTGTGATTAAGCGTGATGAACAAATTTGGAAACCAACACAAAAATTTGAATTTGGTATGTATTTAGAAGGAAACTTCTATTCGTTACAACTCAAAGAAATACCTAATTCAACTAATAAATTAGAAACTTTAGATGCGCAATTGCTGTATGACAAAATCTTGAATCCAATTTTAGGAATTGAAGATTTACGAACGGACAGTCGCATTGATTACATCCCAGGAAACAAAAGTTTATTGGAAATGATTGATAAAATTGATCACGGAGCATTTAAAATCGGATTTAATTTATTTCCAGCTTCAATAGAAGAAATAAAATATTTAGCTGATAATGATTTAACAATGCCTCCGAAAAGTACTTATATTGAACCAAAGTTTAGAAATGGTTTAATTATTTACGAACTTTAATATTTTTAAAATGTCAATAGAAACAAATTTACTTGAAATAAAAAAATCAATTCCAGAAAATGTTACTTTAGTTGCGGTATCAAAAACAAAACCTGTTTCTGATTTACAACAAGCCTACGATGCTGGACAACGTATTTTTGGTGAGAATAAGATTCAAGAAATGACTGAGAAATCAGAACAACTTCCTCAAGATATTCAATGGCATATGATTGGTCACGTTCAGACCAACAAGGTTAAATATATGGCTCCATTTGTTCATTTAATTCACGGAGTTGACAGTTTAAAATTATTGATTGAAATTGATAAACAAGCAAAAAAACACAATCGAATAATCAATTGTTTATTGCAAGTTTACATCGCAAAAGAAGAAACAAAATTTGGTTTATCCGAAGCTGAATTGTTAGAAATTATACATTCAGAAGAATTTAAAACCTTACAAAATATAAAAATAGTTGGCTTAATGGGAATGGCTTCTTTTTCTGACAATCAAGAAATTGTACGAAGTGAATTTACAAATCTGAAAAACATTTTCGAATATGTAAAACCTTACCAACTAGAAAATTGCTCATTCGAAATTCTTTCGATGGGAATGAGCGGAGATTATAAAATTGCTATCGAATGCGGAAGTACAATGGTTCGCATCGGGAGTAGCATTTTTGGAACGAGATAATAATTTTAAGAAGAATAAGTGTACGCAATTATAGATATCGAAACCACTGGCGGGCAGTTTAATGCAGAAGGAATTACCGAAATTGCCATCTATAAATTTGATGGTGTTGAATTGGTTGACCAATTTATTAGTTTGGTAAATCCTGAAATTCCAATTCAACCATTTGTGGTTAAATTAACTGGAATTAATAACGCGATGTTACGCACAGCGCCAAAGTTTTATGAGATTGCAAAACGAATCATTGAAATTACTCAAGATTGTATCATTGTAGCTCATAATGCATCGTTTGATTACCGCGTTTTAAAGATGGAATTTAAACGTTTGGGTTACGATTTTATGAAGCAAACATTATGTACCGTTGAACTTTCTAAACAGCTTTTACCTGATGTAAAAACTTATAGTTTAGGAAAATTGGTTCGTTCGCTTGGAATTCCGATTGCCGACCGACATCGAGCAAGTGGAGATGCTATGGCTACGCTTAAGCTTTTTAAATTATTACTTTCTAAAGATCTTGAAAAAACCATTCTTAGGACCCTAATTAAGAATGAAATAAAAAATGGAATTTCTCCAAAACTATTAGATATTTTAGAAAACTTACCAACAACTGTTGGAATATTTTATATTCACAACGAAAAAGGAGAAATTATTTTAATTGGAAGAAGTAATAACATCCGAAAAAAAATAAGTCAATATTTTACAGCTGATACAAAAATCGGAAAACGCATTCAAAATGAAGTTTTCACAGTAACTTTTGAGGAAACAGGAAATGAATTAATCGCTTTGTTGAAAGAAAGAGAAGAAATCATTCACAACAAACCTGTCTTGAATAAAGTACAACGAAAATCGGCATTTCTGTTTGGTGTATATTTAGATAAAGATGTAAAAGGAAAATATCAATTGGAGGTTCGTAAAATAGATGGACGCAAAAAAGATATTTATCTATTTAAAAATCAACAAGAAGCTGCATTCTATCTTCATAAAAAGAATGAAGAATTGACAGAAAAAATCCCTTCTGATTTAAGTTTGGAAGAATATAACATTCAGTTTTTAGCATTTGTAAAAGAAATTGAAGATTCATTCAGTAATATCATAGTTTCGATGAAAGGCAGAAATATTTCTGAAAAAAGTGCTTTGATTATGGAAAATGGTGCTTTTAAAGGATATTGTTTTTACGATTTGAATTATCAAATTTTAAATCCAGCAGTTCTAAAAAACATTGTAATTCAAATGCCTAACACAAAAGATTCACGAAACATAATAAAATATTATCTTTATAAGAAAAACGATTTTAAGATAATTCCTTATTAATAAAATGAAAAAATTTAAGTCAAAATACGAAATTCTAAGACAAGAGATTTACATCATTATTTATGGTGCAAATACCTTTTTAGGTCGCTTATTTGATTTATCACTTCTTGGAGTTATCTTGCTAAGTGTATTTTTAGTTATGTTCGATTCAATGGAAGGAATCGGAAAAAAATATCACGATTTTGTTTACGTGTGCGAATGGATTATAACCATTTTTTTTACCATTGAATATATTCTTCGGATTATTTCAAACAAAAAACCTTTAAAATATATATTTAGTTTCTATGGAATCATTGATTTAATAGCAACTTTACCTATGTATTTATCTTTTTTTATTCCAAGTACTTCTTTTTTGGCTGCTTTCAGAGCATTAAGGCTTTTACGTTTATTTGGAATTTTAAATTTAATGCCCATCATCGGACAACAATCTCATCTTAAAGAAGCTCTAATTGCAAGTAAAAATAAAATTATCGTATTTATCTATTTCATAGTCGTAGTTTCAATTGTTTTGGGAACTGTGATGTTTATGATTGAAGGTCGTCATAACGGTTTTAAAGACATTCCAACCAGTATTTATTGGTGTATTGTAACTTTAACAACGGTTGGCTATGGCGATGTTGCACCAACAACTCCTTTAGGACAATTTATAGCATCAATGATTATGATTATGGGATACGGAATTATTGCTGTTCCGACAGGAATTGTAACTGCAGAATATGCAAAAGCAACAAATCATAATCCTGAGTTAGAGAAAAAAAGAGTTTGCAAACATTGCACGAGTTTCATTTATGATGAAGACGCAAATTATTGTCCAAATTGTGGAACAAAAATAGAAAATGAATAAAAAAAATTACTTGATAATTGTTGTTGGCCCAACAGCAATTGGAAAAACTGCTTTAGCTATTGAACTAGCAAAATATTTTAATACAGAAATTACTTCGTGTGACAGTCGTCAATTTTACAAAGAAATGGAAATTGGAACAGCTGTTCCAAATTCAGAAGAATTAAACGCTGCTAAACACTACTTCATTCAGAATAAATCCATTCATAACAATTATAATGTTGGCGATTACGAACGAGAAGTTTTACCACATTTAGATGAGTTATTTCAACAAAATAACATTCAAATTGTAGTTGGTGGTTCTGGATTATATGTCGATGCTATTCTAAAAGGTTTCGATTCGTTTCCTGATGTTGACGAAAATATTCGCACAGAAATCGAACAAAAATATGACAAATTAGGAATTGAATATTTACAAAATCAACTTGAAAAATTAGACCCAGAATATTATCAAAAATTAAACGAAGAAAATCCACAAACTTTAGTAAATCAACAACGTATGAAACGTTTTGTTGGTGTTTCAATGTCTAGTGGTAAACCCTATTCGTCATTCTTAAATAAAAACGAGGGAAACCGAAACTTCACTCCTATTTTGATTGGATTGGAAGCTAATCGCGAAGAAATGTACGAACGTATTAACAAACGTGTTGACATTATGATGCTAAACGGCTTGTTAAAAGAAGTTGAAAAATTATATATTGATAAAGATTTAAATGCTTTACAAACAGTTGGATATAGAGAAATATTTTCGTTTTTCGAAGGGGAATTTGATTTAACTTTTGCAATAGAAGAAATCAAAAAAAATACCCGTAGATTTGCAAAACGACAAATGACTTGGTTTAAACGAAATGAAAATACCAAATGGTTTGATTACAAAACTAACATTTCTGAAATCATAGAATACATCAATTTACAACTTAAATAATGCCCATATCGTCCGAATTTCAATCAATATATACCAAAAAATGGGAAATTTTCATTTCTCAATGTAGTACAAATTCTAGTTTAAGATACACCGAATTAAGCAATTTATTTCAATTAACGGCTGCAAAACATTCAGATTTAGGCGGAATGAGTTATTTTGAAATGCAAGAAAATAATCAAGCTTGGGTTTTAAGTAGGATGCGTTTAGAGATTGAGCATTTACCTTTATGGCACGAAGAAGTTGAAGTAAAAACGTGGATTGAAAGTTTGGATGGCGTTCGTTCAGTTCGTAATATACAGATGATTCAAGATGGAAAACCAATTGCCGGAGCTTCGAGTTTATGGGTGGTTTTGAATACAGAAAAAAAACGCCCTGATGGAATTGCAATCAATCACGACCATTTAACAAAACATCCCGATTTAAAAGCAACTCAAAAAGATTACGACCGAGTTGATTTGAATATCAAAACAAAAAAAATAGCAGATTATAAAGTCAAATATTCCGATTTAGATATTGTAAAACACGTAAATAATGTAAAATATTTAGAATGGTGTTTGGATTATATTCCAGTAGAAATACTAGAAAACAATGGAATCAAAGCACTAGATTTGAATTATTTAAATGAATTGAATTACCAAGATGAAGTTTCGATTGAGATTTCAGAAATTATAGAAAATTCAATTTATTTATACATCAAAAAAAGCGAGAAAATTTATTTTGCTTTGAAAATCGAAATTTAATTTACAACTAACTAAAATTATGAAAAAACTATTTATTTGTGCTTCTATATTATTATTAGGAAGCACTATTTATGCTCAAGACAATTCTGAAAACAATAAAAATCAAATTTATGTCGGTCCGGGTTTTGGATTAGATTATGGTGGAATTGGTGCAAAAATTGAATATAGGCCAATCAACCAAGTTAGTGTATTTGGTGGTTTGGGTTACAATTTTGTAAATTTAGGTTGGAATGTTGGTGCAACTTACAATATTAATATAAGTAAAAAATTTGAACTTGGCCCAACGGCAATGTATGGCTACAACGGAGCATTACGCGTTGAAGGAGCACCACATTTAGATAAAGTTTCAAACGGTCCTTCGTTCGGTGTAAGTGGGAACGTAAAATTTAACGACAAAGGAAAATTGAATTTCGGATTATATTTCCCAATTCGTTCTAAAGAATTTACAGACCATTACGATATGGTTAAAAACAGTCCATATATTGATATGCAAAATTCATTAGTACCAGTGGCTTTTAGTATTGGTTATAATTTCAAATTAAATTAAAAAACAAATAAAAATACAAAATCCGATAGCAGTTAAACTATCGGATTTTCTATTAAATCTCTTCAAAAATCGAATCGATATCTAAAGGTTCTGCAAAAACACAATATGCACGTTGCCAAGGATCATCATCAATTAATTTCCATTGATGCCCACTTCCAGTCAGATCGTTAGCAATTAAAACATCAC
>SMEN01000007.1_pt1 | contig 75014 bp, 74 predicted proteins | sample 2456271 | NCBI WGS metagenome assembly SMEN01 (sample SAMN10132593, study PRJNA489261) | soil metagenome | isolation source: day1 control-loamy sand soil ammended with raw manure from dairy cow... | place: USA | collected 2015-04-01 | reverse complement strand
ATTTTCATTATTTTTGTAGTTTGAAAATAACCGAATTATGATTCAAGATCCTAAAAGATATACCATTACTGCGGCACTTCCGTACACAAATGGACCTATACATATTGGGCATTTAGCAGGAGTTTACGTTCCAGCAGATATTTATGCTCGTTTTTTACGTCAACAAAATAAAGATGTAGCTTTCATTTGTGGTTCAGATGAACACGGTGTGGCTATTTCTATGAAAGCAAAAAAAGAAGGAATTACGCCACAACAAGTTATTGATAAATACAACAAAATCATCAGCGATTCATTTGCTGAATTTGGAATTTCATTTGATAACTATTCACGTACTTCAGCTAAAATTCACCACGATACAGCTTCTGAATTTTTCAGAAAATTATATGATGATGGTAAGTTTATCGAAGAAGTTACAGAGCAATTATACGATGCAGAAGCAGATCAGTTTTTAGCAGATCGTTTCGTTACCGGAACTTGCCCTAAATGTAACAGCGAAGGTGCTTACGGAGATCAGTGCGAAAAATGTGGAACTTCATTAAACGCAACAGATTTAATCAATCCTAAATCTACAATTACAGGTTCAATTCCAGTTTTAAAAGCTACAAAGCATTGGTTTTTACCTTTAGATCAATACGATACTTTTTTACGTGAATGGATTGTTGAAGGTCATAAAAACGATTGGAAACCGAATGTTTACGGACAAGTTAAATCTTGGTTAGATGATGGTTTAAGACCTCGTGCGGTAACTCGCGATTTAGATTGGGGAATTGATGTACCGGTTGAAGGAGCTGAAGGAAAAAAATTGTATGTTTGGTTCGATGCGCCAATCGGTTATATTTCATCAACTAAAGAATGGGCAGCTCGTGAAGGTAAAGATTGGGAACCATATTGGAAAGATCAAGATACAAAATTGGTTCACTTTATTGGAAAAGATAATATCGTTTTCCACTGTATTATTTTCCCAGCGATGTTGAAAGCAGAAGGAAGCTATATTTTACCAGATAACGTACCAGCAAATGAGTTTTTGAATTTAGAAGGAAATAAATTATCGACTTCTAAAAATTGGGCGGTTTGGTTAAATGAATATTTGGTAGATTTCCCAGAAAAACAAGATGTTTTACGTTACGCATTAACATCAAACGCGCCTGAAACTAAAGATAACGACTTTACATGGAAAGATTTCCAAGCAAGAAACAACAACGAGTTGGTTGCTATTTTCGGGAACTTCATCAACCGTGTGGTAGTTTTATCTAACAAATATTACAACGGAATAATTCCTACTCCAAATGCTTTAACCGAAGTTGATGAACAAACGTTAGCGGAATTAAAAGCATATCCAGCGGTTATTTCAAGTTCTATTGAGCGTTACCGATTCCGTGAAGCGTTAAGCGAACTGATGAATGTAGCACGTTTAGGAAATAAATATTTAGCTGATGAAGAACCTTGGAAGTTAATTAAAACTGATGAAGAACGCGTAAAAACGCAAATGTATGTGGCTTTACAAATTGCTGCAGCTTTATCTACATTAGCAGAGCCTTTTTTACCATTCTCTGCAGCTAAACTTAAAAACATGTTGAATATTTCTGAGCCTATTGCTTGGAGTAAAGTTTCTGAAACTTCAAATTTAATTCCAGCAGGTCACCAAATTGGTCAAGCTGAATTATTATTCGCAAAAATTGAAGATGAAGAAATCCAAAAACAAATAGATAAATTGGAAGCAACGAAAGTAGCAAACGCGGCTGAAGCGAAACAAGTTGAACCACAAAAAGAGACGGCTCAATTTGAAGATTTCGCTAAAATAGATTTACGCGTAGGAACAATCATTGAAGCTGAAAAAATGCCAAAAGCTAACAAGTTATTGGTATTAAAAGTAGATACTGGAATTGACGTTCGTACGATTGTTTCAGGTATTGCAGAGCATTTTACTCCAGAAGAAGTCATTGGAAAACAAGTTACGGTTTTAGTAAACTTAGCACCAAGAGCTTTACGTCGTGTAAACAGCGAAGGAATGCTTTTGCTTACCGAAACAAAAGAAGGTAAATTAGTGTTCGTTAACCCTGATACAGAAGGTGTTTACAACGGAGCAACGATTGGATAAGTTTCCCCTCTTTTAAAATATTTTTAACCCCAAAGGCGTTACTGCTTTTGGGGTTTACTTTTTTATCTTTTGATTTGTTGAAAATGTTAATAATAATTTTATATTTGAATAAAAAAGATATGAAAAATCAAAAAACATCAATGGCTTTTGTGGCCGCTTCATGGATTGCACTTCTAGCAGGTGTTGTCGGTTTCATTGTCGGATTAGTACGTGCTGAAATGTTACTTAATGAGAAAGGGTATTATTTTACCATTTTACTTTATGGCTTATTTGCAGTTATTTCATTACAAAAAGCAGTTAGAGATAGATTAGAAAACATTCCTGTGACTGATATTTATTATGGAATTTGTTGGTTTGGAACTTTATCTTCAATTACTTTATTGATTATCGGATTAGTAAATGCAGATATTCTGCCAAGTGAAAAAGGTTTTTATGCATTTGCATTTTTATTAGCGCTTTTTGGAGCTATTTCTGTTCAGAAGAATACACGCGATAATTTATCTTCGTAAATAATTTCATTGAAAGCATCTCATTATTTGAGGTGCTTTTTTAATATTCATATAACTTTAAAGAAATATATTAAATAACTTCAAACTGTATTTTTGACTTTTTAAAAATATAAATTATGAAGCTTTATTTATCATTACTTTTTACAATTTTACTTTCGTATCAAACTTTTTTAGCTCAAGAACGTACACCAACTTTATTCGCTCATCGTGGTGGTGCTTATGAATTAGACGAAAATACATTGTCGGCATTTCAGACAAGTTATAATCACGGATTACGTGGTTTTGAAATTGATGTTCATATTACAAAAGATAACGAAATTGTAGTAATTCATGATCATACAATTGACCGTACAATGCAAGGTTCAGGTACAGTTGAAAAAATGACTGCTGCTGAATTAAAGGAAATCAAAACAAAAAAAGGAAATCAAATTTTATTTCTGGATGAAGCTTTAGATTTCTTTAATCAATATCCAGGACTATACGTAGAATTTGAAATGAAAACACGAACTGATGATTATACAGATCAAGTAGTTCAAAAATTTTCGGAACAGTTATTTGAACAAATTTATAAAAACAAACCAGAAAGCTCAACTTATCTACTTACTTCTTTCGATAAACGCCCTCTGACTTATTTAAAAAATAAATATCAAACCGAAGATTTATTATTTATAACAAGTAAACCTTTGTCTGAAGATGTTTTAAATCAGGCTAAAGAATTAGGAATAAATAGAATTGGATGTAATATTGGAGGAACCAATCGTGCGATGGTTAAAAATGCGCAAGAGCAAGGTTTCGTTGTATCGCTTTGGCCAGGAAAAACAGTTGACGATTTTGTATTAGGTTATGCTTTAGGAGCTGATTATTTATGTTCTGATGTCCCAATGGAAGTTTATACTTTCTTAAAAAATAATGCGACTTGGATGAAAGTGAATTAAATCAAAAAGCCGTTATTAATGATTCTCGATTAATAACGGCTTTTATTTAATTTATAAAATCTCGGATATAAGCTTGAATCGGAATTAGGAATTCTTGCTTAAAAACAACGCCATTTTTTGTGGCAGGTTTCCATTTACTTGAACTTATAACTCGAACTGTTTCCGTATAAAACGTATTTTCTTCTGTTAGATTTATCGGTTTAAAATCTGCAGGTTTACCTTCTTCGTTAATAGAAAACTGAACATAAATCGTCATTATGTCTCTGTTTTTGAATTCTTCGGTTACATCGGATTTTTTTAAATTATTATAATTAAAATTGTTTGAAACATAATTATAAAAATTATTAATTCCACCTTTATAACTTGCGTCAACAATTACAGGAATTGGAGCTACAATCGTATCTTGAACGATCAAGTTTTCTACTTCAGTTATTTGTGAAAATCCAACTTGAAATTGAAATCCAATTACTAATAAAGCGATTAACTTTCTCATAACCCATTTAGTTTTTGCATGTATTCTAACGCTTTGCTAATACTTTTTACATTGTCAAAAGTTAATAATAATCGTAAACCATTCTTGGTTTGTTTTTCTTTCATTTTACAAACATTTCCGTATGATTGAACAAATAATAGAACTTTTCTAAATCGGTTTGATTGATAGAAATCCGATTGTTGGTCGGCAATAAAATAACCAACCATTTTTCCTTGTTTTAATAAAAGCTTTTCGATTCCAGCATTTGTAGCAATCCATTTGATGCGAACACTGTCTAACAAAGCTTTTGCTTGACGCGGAAGTGGTCCAAAACGGTCGATTAATTGTTTTTCGAATTCGATTAATTTATCTTCAGTTTTAATCAGATTCAAATCGTTATATAAATTTAATCTTTCAGTTACATTATTCACATATTCATCTGGGAAAAGAATCTCGAAATCAGATTCAATCACAATATCTTTTACATAAACTTTGTTTTCGATATTATTATCTTCTTCATATAAATCTTTAAACTCATTTTCTTTCAATTCTTCAATGGCTTCATTCATAATTTTCTGATAGGTATCAAAACCAATATCATTAATAAATCCGCTTTGTTCGCCACCTAATAAATCTCCTGCTCCACGAATTTCTAAATCTTTCATAGCGATGTTTAAACCGCTTCCTAAATCACTAAATTGCTCTAAAGCCTGAATTCGCTTACGTGCATCTTCGGTCATTGACGAATACGGTGGACAAATAAAATAACAGAAAGCTTTTTTATTGCTTCGGCCTACACGTCCACGCATTTGATGTAAATCTGATAAACCAAAATTGTTCGCATTATTTACGAAAATGGTATTTGCGTTTGGTACATCTAAACCACTTTCGATAATTGTAGTTGCAACCAAAACATCGAATTCACCATCCATAAAAGCTAGAAGTAATTCTTCTAATTTTTTACCTTCTAATTGTCCGTGACCGACGCCAACTTTCGCATTCGGAACCAAACGTTGAATCATTCCAGCAACTTCTTTGATGTTTTCAATTCGGTTATTGATAAAATAAACTTGACCACCACGTTCAATTTCATACGAAATCGCATCGCGAATAATCTCTTCGTTAAAGCCAACCACATTTGTTTCAATCGGATAACGATTTGGTGGCGGCGTTGTAATTACAGATAAATCTCGAGCTGCCATTAATGAGAATTGTAAGGTTCTCGGAATTGGGGTTGCTGTCAATGTTAAAGTATCAATATTTTGAGCAATGGTTTTTAATTTGTCTTTTACCGCAACTCCAAACTTTTGTTCTTCATCGATAATCAGTAAACCTAAATCTTTAAAAACCACATTTTTATTTACCAATTGATGTGTTCCAATAACAATGTCAACTTTTCCTTCGGCAAGTTCTTTTAATGTTTCTGCTTTTTGTTTCGCTGTTTTAAAACGATTCATATAAGCTACTTTTACTGGCATGTTTTCTAAACGCTCGCTAAACGTTTTGAAATGTTGAAATGCCAAAATGGTTGTTGGCACCAAAACCGCAACTTGTTTTCCGTTATCAACTGCTTTGAATGCCGCACGAATCGCAACTTCCGTTTTTCCAAAACCAACATCGCCGCAAACCAATCGGTCCATTGGGCGGTCGCTTTCCATATCCGTTTTTACATCCAATGTGGATTTCATTTGGTCTGGAGTATCTTCATAAATGAACGAACTTTCTAATTCGGCCTGAAGATAACTATCCGGAGCACAAGCAAAACCTTTTTCTAAACGACGTTTGGCGTAAAGCTGAATCAAGTTAAACGCAATATGTTTAACACGTGCTTTGGTTTTTTGTTTTAAAGCTTTCCAAGCATTTGAACCAAGCTTGTATATTTTTGGAGGCGAACCTTCTTTTCCGTTGAATTTAGAGATTTTATGAAGCGAGTGAATACTAACATAAACAATATCGTTATCAGCATAAACCAATTTAATAGCTTCTTGCGTTTTGCCTTCAACCTGAATTTTTTGCAATCCACCAAATTTTCCAATTCCGTGATCGATATGTGTAACATAATCACCAACAGTTAAAGAGGTTAATTCTTTTAAAGTGATATTTTGTTTTTTGGTATATCCGTTTTTGATGTTGAATTTATGATAACGTTCAAAAATCTGATGGTCGGTATAACAAACCATTTGATTTTCTTCATCAATAAATCCTTCATAAAGTGGCGTTACCACAATTTCGAATTGTGCAACGTTTTGCTCGTTTTCGTTTCGGAACGATTTAAAAATTTCTTTTAAACGTTTGGCTTGTGAATCGTTTGAACAGAAAATATAATTCTTAAATCCGTTGAAACTGTTTTCGTTTAAGTTGTTGATTAATAAATCGAACTGTTTGTTGAATGATGGTTGTGGTTTGTAATAAAACGGAACTTCAAACTTGGTTTCGAATAAGCGAGAGTCTGAAAATTCCACAACCGAAAAAATTTCAGCTTGACTGATAAAATCATTTCCTGTCAAAAACATTTGTTTCGGTTCTAAATGCGTAACGCCTTTATTTAATTTCTCGAATGCAGCTTCAGCTTTAGAATACAGTAGATTCAATTTTTCGTTTAAAACCGTTGCATCTTGAATGAAAAGAACGGTTTTTTCTCCGATATATTTTAGGAATGATTCACGATTTTCTTGATGAAATTTGTTCTCTACATTCGGAATAATCGTGATTTTCTTTTTTGTTTCTAATGAAAGTTGCGTTTCAACGTCGAACGTTCGAATGCTATCAATTTCGTTTCCAAAGAATTCAATTCGATATGGATTGTCGTTCGAAAACGAAAACACATCAATAATTCCACCGCGAACCGAAAATTCTCCTGGTTCAGCAACGAAATCAACACGTTTAAAATTATATTCAAATAAAACTTCGTTTACAAAATCAATCTGAATTTGGTCATTAATCGCAATTTTCAAGGTGTTTTTATCCAACTCTTTTCGAGTGACAACTTTCTCAAAAAGTGCATCGGGATACGAAACCACAATTGCAGGTTTTTTACGTGAATTGATTCGGTTTAAAACTTCGGCACGTAAAAGAATATTTGCGTTATCCGTTTCTTCAATTTGATACGGACGTTTATAAGAACCTGGATAAAAAAGTACATCGTCTTTGTTTATCAAGGTTTCCAAATCATTTAAATAATAAGCAGCTTCTTCTTTATCTTTAAAAATCAACAAAAATGGATGTTCACTTTCTTGAAACAACGAAGCAATTTGAAAAGAAGTTGCCGACCCAATAAAACCTTTTGCGTAAATTTTTGTGCCTTTGTTTTGTAAAAGCGTTTGTAATTTTTTGGTTTTTTCGAAATCGTTATATAATTTTTTAATATCCATTTTCTGATTATTCTTTTGGAATAGCGTTTAATGTTGCGCGCTTAATCGTGTCTAAACTTTGAATCATTTCTTGTTCACCAACTTCCATAGGAATGGCTTTTCGAATCAAAATTTCATCGAATTGATTCGCTAATGATTGATAATTTTTGTTGATTTTACCGAACAATTCTTTAACTTCTTTAGCAGGAATCAAATCCAATTCCAATAACATTTCTAATGAATTTAAGTTTGTATTCAAAAGGAATATTCTACTTTTTACATCTGGTTTGTTGTAAACTTCAGGAATGTTATTTTGCATTTCAGCGGCAAGCTTAGAAAGTCTTTGTGCTTTTTTGTGAAATGCACTTAATGACGTAACTGGTTTTATGCGATATTCTTTTTCGAAATCATTCCATTCTTTCCAATTTACCAAATTACTTTGTACATTTTGATTGATTTTTGGAATCTGAATTACCCATTGGTCATCGATGGTTTTAAAAATCGAATCGCGTTTTTGTGCAATTAACATTTGTTGTTCTTCCGCTGATTTTTCATTCTCTTCGCAAGAAGAAAATAAAACCAAACCGATAAGTGCTAAATAAATGTATTTCATAGGAATAATTCGTTGAGAGAGCAAATTTACAAATGATATTTAGATAATAAATAATTTAAGGAATGAGAATGTTGTTTTTTGTGAATTATTTAGTTTTATCAACGGTTTTGGATATGAATTTAATCCGTTTATTCGTAACTTAGCTAATATTTAAAAACAATTTTATTATGAAAAAGATTTTAAGTTTTCTTAGCCTGATGTTAGGTGTTATTTTAGTTTCTAGTTGTGCAACAAAAAAAGCAGATGCTGGTTCTTCAGAAGATACTTTGTTTAAAAACAAATGGCAATTTGTTGAAGTAGCAAATGTTGCAATTAATAAAGAAGTAAATGGAACGGTTCCTTACTTATCTTTTGATAAAACGGATAAGCGTTTTTCTGCAATTACGGGTTGTAATACAGTTAACGGAAATTTCTCAGCAACAAACTCAAAAGCAGAATTTGGTTTAGGAATGTCAACGATGATGTTTTGTGAAGATATGTCTGTTGAAAATGGATTTAAACAAATTTTAGAACAAGTGAAAACTTATAAAATCATCGGAAATGAATTGGTTTTAATGGGAAGTAACGATAAGGTTTTAGCAAAATTTAATAAGTACAATAATTAGTAAATTTTCTAATAATAATAATTGAAAAAGGCTTGTAATTCAACTGAATTACAAGCCTTTTTTTATGTGATTCTAAAAAGTATAACCTAGTTTAACACCAGCTTTGAAAACAAAATTATCGAAATATTTGTTATCAACGTCACCTTGACCTCGAACTTCCCATTTCCAATTAAAGCCAAGTGAAGGGTCGATGCTCAAATTTTTTGTTAATTGGATTTTATATCCAATATTCGGATTGAAAATACTCCAATAACTATATTTACCTTTAAATTGTTCTTGGTTTATTGTCTTATCAAAGTTTATTTGTCCGTGTGTAATAAAGTTTTCAATATATAAACCTTCACGAACACCTTTGGTTTTATACGTTCTTACTCCTAAATCTACAACAAAACCATTACCTGTAATGTCGAAATTTTTCTCATCTAACTGTAGTTGACCATAACTTGTATTTAAAATCCAAGAAGTTAGACGATCATCTGCTTTAAAACCTTTTGAAAACTCAAAACTCAAACCATATTGAGTTGGCTCAGACCAATTGTAATTTGCAGAAATGGTAACGATGTCTTTTTTGATGTCTTGAGCAAACGCAGAAGTAGAAATTAATGAAAGAATAAAAATAATTTTTTTCATGATATTTAGTTTTTGTTAACATTTTCAAAGAATGTGCCAAAAAAAAATCACTCCATGTTTTGAAGTGATTTTTATATATGATTTTACTCTTTAGTTACAATCTGCATGGTTTCTAAATTAACTTGTTGTAATAAAACCGTTTTGCCATTGATAACCGATTGTGCTGCTTTTTCATCGAAATGGCGAATGGTATAAAGCGAGACATTTTCGTTAAAACTTACGTTGAAGTTTTTAGAAAGCTCTTCATTTAAAGTTTCAAAATTATTGAATTTATCTTCTACGCAAACGGTAAAACTAATTGCAGAATTCTGAATTACGTTTACTTTGATATGGTTTTCTCCAAACCATTTAAAAATTTCACTTACTTGAGATTCCATAATAAAAGAGAAATCCTTCGATGAAATGGAAATCAGTAATTGGTTTTTCTTTACGATAAAACAAGGTACAAAAGGTTCTAAAATAGCTCCTCTTGAAACCGAAGTTCCTGGTAAAGTTGGATTAACAAACGATTTTACATACAAAGGAATTTCTTTTTTCTGTAATGGTTGTAAGGTTTTTGGATGAATAACCGATGCGCCATAAAAAGCTAATTCAATAGCTTCTCTATATGAAATTTGATTTAACAAAGTGGTGTCTTCAAAATAACGTGGATCTGCATTTAGAACTCCAGGAACATCTTTCCAAATCGTAACGCTTTTTGCATCTAAACAATAAGCGAAAATTGCAGCCGAATAATCAGAACCTTCTCTTCCTAAAGTAACCGAAAAATGATTTGGGTCTGAACCGATAAATCCTTGCGTGATGTAAAGTTTTTCGGATTGAATTTGATTTTTAATATTATTCTCTGTTTTTGTCCAATCTACAACTGCGTCTCGATATGTTGTGTCGGTTTTGATTAAATTACGAGAATCAATCCAAACGTTTTCAATATTTTCTTGATTGAAAAAATAACTTAAAATCGTAGTTGATAAAATCTCACCGTAACAAACAATCTGATCATAGACGAAATTGTAATTTGGTGATTTATTATTCGAAAGAAAATATTCCATTTCGCCAAACAACACATTTACTTTATCAAAAACCAAATGATTTTTGTCTTCAAATAAACCATCTATAATTCCAAAATGATAATCCTTGACAACTTGGATGGCCTGTTTTAATTCTTCAGGTTTCTTAACATAATTGTTGATAACATCTTCTAAAGCATTGGTTGTCTTGCCCATTGCAGAAGCGATGATTAAACTATTATCAAAACCTACCGTTTGTAAAACGTGTAAAACATTACGAATCGCTTGCGGATCTTTTATCGATGCGCCTCCAAATTTAAATACTCTCATTTTTTTAAATTATAAATAAATCATTTTTAAAATTTTTAATTGTTTTCAGTTTGTTTTTTGAGTTGCTTTTTTTATCTAATGAGTCAGATTAGATGTTTTTTATAGAATTCAAAATTACAAAAAAAGCGAACTAACAAATTTGAAAACTTTGTTAATTAAAAAGAATTAAACATTTTGCTATAAATTGAGGTTAAAATTTTATTTTTAGCGATATTTGCCTACAAAAAACACAACTAAAATACTATAATGGAACAAAGACACATTACATTAGGTGAATTTATTATTAAGCGTCAAGAAGATTTTGGTTACTCTTCAGGTGAGTTATCTCGATTAATAAATTCAATTCGTTTGGCTGCAAAAATTGTTAGTCAGAAAGTAAATCAAGCCGGTTTGGTTGATATAACTGGTTCTTTTGGAAAAGAAAATATACAAGGAGAAGTTCAGCAAAAATTAGATGTTTACGCTAATGATGTGTTTATTGAAACTTTAGTAAATAGAGATATTTTATGTGGAATTGGGTCTGAAGAAAATGATGATTTTATTTCAATTTCTGGAAACGACAAATCAAATACAAACAAATATGTGGTTTTGATGGATCCACTTGACGGATCTTCAAATATTGATGTAAATGTTTCTGTTGGAACGATTTTTTCTATTTTTAGAAGAGTAACTCCAATCGGAACTCCCGTTACTTCTGATGATTTCTTGCAAAAAGGAATTCATCAAGTTGCTGCAGGATATGTGATTTATGGTTCTTCGACAATGTTGGTTTATACAACCGGTAATGGAGTTAATGGATTTACATTAGATCCAGCTTTAGGAACATTTTTCTTATCTCATCCAAATATGAAAATTACTGAGGATGGTTCTTTATATTCTGTAAACGAAGGAAACTACAATCAATTTTGCGATGGCGTTAAAGCTTATCTAGAATATTGTAAAGATGATGTTTCTAAAAAACAATATAGTTCTCGTTACATAGGAAGTTTGGTTGCTGATGTTCATAGAAATATGTTGAAAGGCGGTATTTATATGTATCCAGGAATTAAGAAAAATCCGAGTGGAAAATTACGTTTACTTTATGAATGTAATCCATTTGCATATATTGTTGAGCAAGCTGGAGGAAAAGCTTCTGATGGAATTAATCGTATTATGGAAATTGAACCAACGGATTTACATCAGCGTGTTCCATTTTTCTGTGGAAGTAAAAATATGGTTGAAAAAGCTGAAGAATTTATCAAAGCTAGTAAATAATAAGTTTTTAATATATGAAAAAGAGCAAGTTTTAAACTTGCTCTTTTTTGTTTTCCTCTTTTGTGAATAATTCAATCTCTTTCATGAAACGTTCGCTATCAACTTCAAGTACCAAAAGTGATAAAGCTTTGTCTGTCAGTTTGTTTATGTCTCCAGAAAAACCTAAAGCTGAAGTGAATTTTCTTAAAATATCTTTTTGTTTTGGTCCAAGCATGTGATTTACAAAAACCATACGTGCTAAATCGTATAATCTTTCGATTCGCTGCGTTTGTAAATACGGTGGATTAACAGGGTAATTATTCGGGTTAGCAAGTATCTTTTTGTAATCTTCGTCAGAAATATCTAATTTAGTTTTTAATTCGTCTATGAAGTGCATTTCCTCTTCATTGAAATCTCCATCAGCTAAAGCTACACGTACAATCGCTGCAAAGTGACCTTTGTTTCTTTCTGTAAAACCTGAGTCGTAAATATCGTAATATGACATATTAGCTTCTTTTTAATAGTTAATTATTAGTTTATGTAATATTAGTGTAAAAATAATGAATATTATATTATTTGCTGGTTTTTTTTATTGTTAAAATAGATAAATAATTTTATTTTCTAGTTTGTTGTTTTTTGAGTGTTAAGTGTTTGTTTGTTAGTGAAATAAGCTTTTGTTTGTTATTTTTGAAAAATTGTTTCTTTTTGTGAAAAATATATTTTTATAACTCAAACTAATTATTACTTTTGTTGCTTGAAATAACGAGTTTTGAAATAGCCGTTTAACAATGCTATTTACTTGTGTTTCGGTGATTTGACTTATGAAAGAAATAGGTTTTTCTAAGAAAGAAAAGTACGATAAAGCTTATTTAAGAATTGCTAGAGAATGGGGGCAATTATCTTATTGCCAACGAAAAAAAGTTGGAGCAATCATCGTTAAAGATAAAATGATTATATCTGATGGATATAATGGAACTCCGTCCGGATTTGAAAATTGTTGTGAAGACGACAATGGTTTGACAAAATGGTATGTGTTACATGCCGAAGCTAATGCGATTCTTAAAGTCGCAAAATCTACTCAAAGTTGTGTGAATGCAACTTTGTATATCACCATGTCTCCGTGTAAAGAATGTAGTAAATTAATTCATCAATCTGGGATAACTCGCGTGGTTTACATGTCTGATTATAAAGATAAAGAAGGAATTGTTTTTCTTGAAAAAGCAGGTGTTGAGATTGTTCATATTTCTGATTTAGATTAATCGACTATGAAACTTAGGAATTTTTTATGGCCCTTACTTTTAGTTATTTCTTTAGCTATTGGTGTAATCATTGGAGGTTATTTTCCTTTTATTAATAAACCTTTGGGCGATTCTTTTCAGGATAAAGGTCGAGATAAGTTAAATAAATTGATTGATTTAATCGAAAAAGAATATGTTGATAATGTTGATACTGATTCGATTATTGATTTAACAGTAAATAATATTCTTGCACAACTTGATCCACATTCCGTTTATATCGCTAAAAACGAAATGGACGAAGTTCAAGAATCGATGAAGGGTTCATTTGTAGGAATTGGTGTAAATTATTATAATTATAAAGATACATTAACTGTTATTAAACCTGTTTTTGGAGGACCTTCTTATAAAGCTGGATTAAAAAACGGAGATCGAATTTTATTCGCTGATGATTTCAAACTTTTTGGAAATGACATCAAAAATGACTCTCTAGTTAGTATATTAAAAGGAGATTCGGGTTCAAAAGTTACTCTTAAAGTTTTTAGGAAAAAAGAGAATAAGATTTTTTCTGTTGTTGTAACCCGAGGTGAAATTCCATTAAAAAGTGTTGATGTTGGTCTGATGTTAAAGGATAAGACGGGATTTATTAAAATCAATCGTTTCTCTGAAACTACTTATGCTGAATTTAAAACAGCTTTGGATGAATTGATTAAAAACGGAGCTAAAGAAATAATTCTTGATTTACGTGAAAACGGTGGAGGTTATATGGATCAAGCAGTTCAGATTGTTGATGAATTTCTTTCTGATGGTGATATTATCGTTAAAACAATAAATAAGCAAGGTAAAGAGCGTATTACAAAAGCAACTAATAAAGGTAGTTTCGAAAACGGAAAACTTACTATTCTGATAAATGAAAATTCGGCTTCAGCAAGTGAAATTATTGCAGGAGCAATTCAAGATAATGATCGAGGAACTATTGTTGGTCGTCGTTCATACGGAAAAGGTTTGGTGCAAAGAGAAATGTATTTAGGAGATGGTTCTGCTGTTCGATTAACAACTGCCAGATATTATACGCCTTCTGGACGTTCAATTCAGAAACCTTATAATGATGGTATTGATGAATATTCTAATGAATTATATACTCGATTTGAATCTGGTGAACTTTATGAGCGAGATAGCATTCACTTAGCAGATAGTTTGCAATTCAAGACCAAAGCTGGTAAAATTGTTTATGGCGGCGGTGGAATTGTACCAGATGTTTTTATTCCATTAAAGAATAAAAGCGGGGAAGATGCCATTCAGCTTTTAATGCGTACGAGTTTGGTTAGTAATTTTGTTTTTGTGCAAATCGATGAAGATCGCAATGTTTTTGAATCGCTTTCAACTCAAGATTTAATTAAAAAATTGAATACAGATCCAAAGTATTTTAATAACCTAAAAAAGCATTTAACTAGCGAAGGATTGTTGTTTAATTTAGATAAACATAAAAAAAGCATTATGTTTTATTTAACTTCAGAATATATAAATCAGCTTAAATCTGATCAAGATTATTACGAGTGGATTTTAAAAGAAGATCCGATGTTGAAAGTTTTAAAGAAATAAAAAAAAGCGTTGTGAATAGTTCACAGCGCTTTTTTCATAAAAACTAACTAAATTAATATTTTTCCTTTTCATAGAAATCGAAATTACATTTTCAAATTCCGTGCCAAAGTTGTTTTTTATTTAATTTTTCTTTCTTCAGAAGTTCTGGTTTCTGATTTTTGTTCGGTGTTTCTATTAGAATTATTTCTGTTAGAAGTATTGTTTTCTCTACTGTTATTTGAATTACTTCCACGATTTGAATCGTTTCTAGAAGTGTTATTTCGTGTCGTTGAGTTTTGATTTTGCTGACGGCCAACTTCTCTTTGTGGATTGTTATTAAAAGAACCGCAACTTTGTAAACACAATGTAAAAATGAAAACAAGTCCAAATATTTTTATAAGAATAGATTTTTTCATGTTGTAAAATTAAAAAGAGCTAAATCAAAATGAAATAGCTCCTAAATATATGGAAAATTATTTAATCTCTGTCAAGAAAATTTCTTTCGGATGTCTAACTTTTTTCATTCCTTGTAACCAATCTCCTTCAGTTGCACGGTGACCTAAAGTTAAAATAACTGCACTTTTTAAACCTTTTTCCTCCAAACCTAAAAGTTTATCTAAATCTGCATTTACAAATCCTTCCATCGGAGTTGCATCAACACCTAAAACTGCAGCAGTTGTCAATGCAATACCAAAAGCAATATAAGCTTGTTTTGCTGTATGAGCAGCTTGTGCTTCTTCTGGTAAGTTTAAATACGTGTCCTTTAATGATTGAACATAATCTGCTGTTGCTTCACTTGGTAAACCACGTTCTGCATTCATATGGTCATAAATAAAATCAATGCGTTCTGCCGTGTATTTATCCCAAGAAGCAAAAACCAAAACGTGAGAACCGTCAACGATTTGCGATTGTCCGTAAGCGATTGGTTGAATTTTTTCTCTCAATTCTTTATTGCTGATTGAAATGATTTGGAAAGGTTGTAAACCAGATGATGTTGGCGCTAAATAAGCAGCTTCAATAATTTGGTCAACTAATTCTTGTGATACAGGCTCACCGCTCATTTTTTTTGTAGCGTATCTCCAGTTTAATGCGTTTAATATATCCATTTCTATATTTGTTTAAATTTTATAATTCAAAATTAGAATATAATTTTCAGTTTCAACTTAATCTAAATTAATAAATGTTATTGCTTGATTTTAGATTCAAATTCATATATCTTATTCGGAGTGACACAGTAATTCAAAGCAATGTCGCTTTCAATTACATCTTCAATTTTTTCTTCAGGGTCAAATAAAGATAACCCAATCTTGATGATATTTTTTTTACATTTCGAAAGAAACAAATCGTAAAATCCTTTTCCGTAACCAACTCGATTTCCATTTTTGTCATAAGCTAATAGCGGAATAAAAACGACATCAATCATTTTATCTGATATTGGAATTCCATTTACTGGTTCTGGAATGTTCCATTCGTTTTTTACAATTTTTAAATTATCAGTCAATAAAACGTGATTCATTTTTCTGGTTTCAAAATCTGAACGTGACAAAATCACATTTTTATCCTTTCCAGTTAAAATCTGAAGTAAAAATTCGGTATCAACTTCTTGATGTTCTGTAATCGATAAAAACAGATGATAATTTTCGAAATCCCAAATGGGCAATTGCAAACAATTATTAGCAATTGCTAAACTCAAATCTTCTAATCTTTCTGAATCTATGGTTTTTCGAAGTTCTTTATATTTTTTTCGAAGTTCTTTTTTTTGCATTTTGATGAGGTGAATTTTGAAAGATAAAGTTACAAATTAATGAAAACAAAAGTCTAATTTAGTGGTGTCAATTAAAATTGCTCTAGAAAATAATTCAAAAATATGTTGCCTCAATTAGAACTTCAAATTAAAACTTTGCCCGACCAACCTGGTGTTTATCAATATTTCGATAAAGACGATAAAATTTTATATGTTGGAAAAGCTAAAAATTTGAAAAAACGGGTAAGTTCGTATTTCAATAAAATTCACGAAAGTTCTAAAACCAATGTTCTGGTTAAGAAAATTGTTTCCATAAAACATATCGTAGTTCCAACAGAAACCGATGCCTTATTATTGGAAAATAATTTAATTAAAACACTGCAACCACGTTATAATGTTTTATTAAAAGATGATAAATCGTACCCTTGGATTTGCATCAAACGTGAACGTTTTCCTAGAGTTTTTACAACTCGTCGAATGGTTAAAGATGGTTCGGATTATTTTGGACCTTATACAAATGTGAAAACGGTTTACACACTTTTGGATTTAATTAAAGAGCTATATCCGTTACGAACTTGTAATTTCGATTTATCCGTTTCAAACATTAAAACCGAAAAATTTAAAGTTTGTTTGGAATATCACATCGGAAATTGTAGCGGACCTTGTGAAGCTAACGAATCGGAAATTGAATACGAACAAAAAATCAAAGCAATTAAAGATATTCTAAAAGGTAATTTCAAAGAAAATTTGAAAGAATTTCGTGATTTGATGATGAAATTGGCTTCCGAAATGAAATTTGAAGAAGCACAAAAAATCAAAAATAAAATCGAAATACTAGAAAATTATCAAGCCAAATCTACGATAGTAAATCCAAAAATTAGCAATGTAGATGTTTTTTCAATTATTTCTGATGAAGCAATGGCTTATGTAAATTTTTTACAGATTTCTCACGGTGCCATTATTCGTTCGCATACTTTAGAATTAAAAAAGAAGCTTGAAGAAACCGACCAAGAATTACTAGAATTAGCAATTGTTGAATTGCGAGAACGTTTTCATTTACTTTCTAAAGAAATTATCGTACCTTTTGAGATGGAATTAGGTGAAGGACTGAATATTACAGTTCCGAAACTTGGAGATAAAAAACAGCTATTAGATTTGTCTGAACGAAATGCAAAATATTATCGTTTAGACCAATTAAAACAAATGAAAATTGTTGATCCCGACCGTCACGCCAATCGAATTATGGCACAGATGAAAAAAGATTTACGTTTATCAATTGAGCCACGTCATATCGAATGTTTTGATAATTCAAATATTCAAGGAACCAATCCAGTTTCGGCTTGTGTGGTTTTTAAAGATGGAAAACCTAGTAAAAAGGATTACCGTCATTTTAATATCAAAACTGTTGATGGACCAAATGATTTTGCTTCGATGGAAGAAGTTGTTTACAGACGATACAAACGTGTGATGGAAGAAAATGAACCGATTCCGCAATTGATTGTTATTGATGGTGGAAAAGGGCAATTATCTTCAGCTTTGAAAAGTTTAGATGATTTAGGATTGCGAGGAAAAGTTGCTATTATTGGAATTGCAAAACGTTTGGAAGAAATTTATTATCCTGGCGATTCAATTCCGTTATATTTAGATAAAAAATCTGAGTCGTTGAAAGTGATTCAACATATACGAAATGAAGCACACCGATTCGGAATTACGTTTCATAGAGACAAACGTAGTAAAAATGCGATTCAATCTGGCTTGACTGTTATTCCAGGAATTGGAGAAAAAACAATGGAAAAATTATTAACCGAATTTAAATCTTTAAAAAGATTGAAAGAAACACCAGAAACCGAAATAGCCAAAGTAATCGGGAAGTCGAAAGCAGAAAAGGTGGTTCAATATTTTAGCACAACTTAACTTATGAAAAATCGATTATTATTTCTTCTTATTATATTCTGTTTTTCGAGCCTCAGTTTTGCTCAAACAGAACAAGATTCTTTAAAGAAACGACCAAAAGTAGGAGTTGTTCTTAGTGGTGGTGGTGCTAAAGGTTTGGCGCACATTGGTGTTTTGAAAGTGTTAGAAGAGAATAATGTTAAAATCGATTATATCGGGGGAACAAGTATGGGTGCGATAATCGGTGGGTTATATGCCGCAGGTTATTCAGCGAATCAATTAGATTCAATTTTTAGAACTGTTGATTCAGATGCGTTGATTCAAGATTTTGTTCCTCGAATTTCAAAATCGTTTTACGAAAAACGAAACGATGAAATTTATGCGATTCAATTGCCTTTTGAAAATTTTAAAATCGGGATGCCTGAAGCACTTTCAAAAGGAATGTATAACTACAATTTACTTTCTCGTTTACTTTCTCATGTTCGATATGAACGTGATTTTAATAATTTACAAATTCCTTTTGTTTGTATTGCAACGGATGTTGAAACGGGAAAACAAGTCATTTTAAACTCAGGAAATCTTACTCAAAATATTTTAGCATCTGGGGCTTTGCCAAGTTTATATACACCTGTAGAAATTAATGGTAGAGTTTTGGTAGATGGCGGTGTTGCTAACAATTATCCAATTGATGAAGTTCGTGCAATGGGAGCCGATATTATTATTGGAGTTGATGTTCAAGATGGTTTAAAATCAAGAGAGGATTTAAAAGGAGCGGCAGACATACTTATGCAAATTAACAATTTTGCAATGTATGAACACATGAATGAAAAAATTAGACAAACAGATTTTTATATTAAACCTGATATCAAAGGGTTTTCTGTAGTTTCGTTTGACCAAGGTGTTGAAATTGTGAAACGTGGTGAAAATGCGGCACGTGAATATCAAGGTGATTTCGTTGCTTTAGGAATGCTGAATTTTGAAGAAAAACGTAATAAAATTGCTATTGTAAAAAAAGATTCATTACATATTTCTAAAATAAAGATTAATAAATTAAACGATTTCACGAGTAATTACGTTTACGGTAAAATTAAAATTAAGCCAGGTTATAGCGTTAGTTATGAGAAGTTTAATCATGGGATTGATAACTTAAATGCAACTCAAAACTTTAAAGCAATATCGTATGAATTTGAATCTGATGAAGAAAATTGCGATGTTTTAGTTATGAATTTAAAAGAGAATGACGTGCGTCGTTATTTAAAATTTGGATTGCATTTCGATAATCTTTATAAAAGTGCAATTCTAATTAATGTAACGCAAAAGAAAATGTTTTTCCGAAATGATGTTGCGTCTTTAGATTTTGGTCTTGGAGATAATTCAAGATACAATTTCAACTATTATATCGATAACGGATATTTATGGAGTGTTGGAATTCAATCGAAAATGACTACTTTGAAACGTAATATTTATGATCCAATTACTTCTGATGCGATTTTTAATTCCGGATTGCCAATTTCTCTAAACCTTGAATATTTAGATTTTACAAATAGAATTTATTTTCAAACTTATTTTGCTGAAAGATTTCAAATCGGTGTTGGATTTGAACATAAATTTAATCAAGTCGATGTTCCTAATTTGAATTTAAATAAGCCTTGGTTAGATAAAAGTCATTATTTAGGTGTTTTTGCGAATGTTTTATTCGATACTTATGATAATAAATACTTTCCAAGAAGTGGTTTTTTGTTTTCAGCAGAATATAAAAACTATTTCCATTCATCAAATTACAATAATAATTTTGAAAATTTTTCTCAGTTTAATGGTGAAATCGGTGTTGTAAAAACCATATTTGGAAAGGTTAGTGCTGAGGTGAAATTTGATATGGGAATTTCGTTTAATAGCGAACCTTCAAGTTTTTTTAAATACTTTTTTGGAGGAAATGGATTTCAACCTACAGCTAATATCAAGCAGTTTTACGGGTATAATTTCCTAAGTGTTTTTGATGATTCTTACATTCGTGGTCAGTTCCGTATTGATTATGAGGTATTTAAACGAAATCATATTAATTTTTCTGGAAATTACGCAAATATCGGAAAAAGTATTTTTGAAACTGGTGATTGGGCAAAAAAACCTCGTTTTACTGGTTATGCTATCGGATATGGATATCAGACCGTAATTGGACCTATTGAGTTGAAATATAGTTGGTCACCAGAAACAAGACAAAATTTCACAAACCTAAGTGTTGGATTTTGGTTTTAGTAGTTTTTTCGATGATTATAATTTTTTCTATAAATTTTAGGTCAAGATTTTAATAATAATAAAATATCTCTATATTTGTTTTTATGAAACACTGGGACGGATTATTAGATTTACTTAAATATTTCATCAAGAGAAATCCTGAATGATTTAAATTAAGAATTGAAAAGAAATTATTAATTTAAATAATTAATCAGTTATGCCATTATATCATAAATTAGGAGAAATTCCATATAAAAGACATACCGTTTTCCGTAAACCTAACGGAGATTTCTATTACGAGCAATTGTTTGGAACAATTGGATTCGACGGAATGTCAACAAATTCATATCACGAACACAGACCAACTCAGGTTAAAGAAATTCGTAAACAATACAGCGTTGCTCCAAAAATCGCAAAAGCTAACAATATTCAATCTTATCGTTTAAGAGGTTTTCAAGTGCCTCCGACTCCAGATTATTTGGAGAGTAGAAAAACGGTTTTGATGAATAGCGATATGGCTATTGTACTTGCTGCACCAACTGATAAAACACAAGATTATTTTTATAAAAATACCGATTCTGACGAGTTGATTTTTATTCATAAAGGAACAGGAACTTTAAGAACCATGTTAGGAAATTTAGATTTCAAATACGGTGATTATTTATTAGTTCCTCGTGGAATTATTTATAAAATCGATTTTGATACAGAGGACAATCGTTTGTTTATTGTAGAATCTCATCGTCCTATTTATACGCCAAAACGTTACAGAAACTGGTTTGGTCAATTGTTAGAACATTCTCCATTTTGCGAAAGAGATATTCGCAGACCAGAAGTTTTAGAAACGTATAACGAGAAAGGAGATTTTGTAATTAAAGTTAAAAAGCAAAGTGAAATTTTCGAAATGGTTTATGCTACGCATCCGTTTGATGTGATTGGTTATGACGGTTATAATTTTCCTTATGCCTTTTCAATTCACGATTTCGAACCTATTACAGGAAGTATTCATCAACCGCCACCAGTGCACCAAACTTTTGAATCAGATGCATTCGTAGTTTGTTCATTCGTTCCTAGAATGTATGATTATCATCCTGATGCAATTCCTGCTCCTTACAATCATAGTAATATCGACTCAGATGAGGTTCTGTATTATGTAGATGGTGATTTTATGAGTAGAAACGATATCGCTCCAGGGCACATTTCATTACATCCTGCCGGAATTCCTCATGGACCACACCCAGGAACAATGGAGAAAAGTATTGGAAAAGCTAGAACTGAAGAATTAGCTGTAATGGTTGATACTTTTAAACCTTTAATGGTTACAGAAGAGGCAATGAAAATTGCAGATGAAAAATATTACCAATCGTGGTTAGATTAATTTAAACAACAAACAAACACAATATTATTATGGCACAAGAATTAAAATCTGTTGAATACGGATTAGAAAAAATATTTGAAGGAGCACAAGACTTTTTACCAATTTTAGGAACTGATTATGTAGAATTTTATGTAGGAAATGCAAAGCAAGCTGCTCATTTCTATAAAACTGCTTTCGGATTCCAATCTCATGCTTATGCAGGATTAGAAACTGGAAAGAGAGATAGAGCTTCATACGTTTTAAAACAAGATAAAATTCGTTTGGTTTTAACTACGGCTTTAAATTCTGATTCTCCAATTGGTGAGCACGTGAAAAAACACGGTGACGGAGTTAAAGTGGTTGCAATGTGGGTTGAAGATGCTCGTTATTCTTATGAAGAAACTATCAAACGTGGTGCAAAATCATACATGGAACCAACTGTTATTTCTGACGAAAATGGAGAAGTAGTTCAAGCTGGTATTTATGCTTATGGTGAAACTATTTTTATGTTTACAGAACGTAAAAACTACAATGGCATATTCATGCCAGGTTACAAAGAATGGAAATCTGATTATAATCCTACGTCGGTTGGATTGAAATTTGTTGATCACATGGTTGGAAACGTGGGATGGAACAAAATGAACGAATGGGTTAAATGGTTCGAGGATGTAATGGGATTTGTTAACTTCTTATCTTTTGATGATAAACAAATTACTACAGAATATTCTGCATTGATGTCTAAAGTAATGGCAAACGGAAACGGTCGTATTAAATTCCCAATTAACGAGCCTGCTGAAGGAAAAAAACGTTCTCAAATCGAAGAATATTTAGATTTCTATGAAGGAGAAGGAGTTCAGCATATTGCTGTTGCAACAGATGATATCATTACTACAGTAGCTGAAATGAAAGCTCGTGGAGTTGAGTTTTTATCTACACCACCTCAAGCTTATTACGATGCTATTCCTGAGCGTTTGAAAGATCACATGGATAAATTCCAAGAAGATATCAAAGAATTACAAAAATTAGGTATCATGATTGATGCTGATGAGGAAGGGTATTTATTACAAATTTTCACAAAACCAGTAGAAGATCGTCCAACTTTATTTTTCGAAATTATTCAAAGAATGGGTGCTCGTGGATTTGGAGCAGGAAATTTCAAAGCTTTATTCGAATCAATCGAGAGAGAGCAAGAGTTGAGAGGAACTTTGTAAAAAGATAGTATATTTCCAACGATTAAGGCTTAAGGTTAAATATTTGTTAAAGATTAAATATTGATTTTTGATAATCAAAAATTGATATACCTTTGCAATCGCAAAAATGAGGTCGTCATAAGCCTCATTTCTGTAATAAATTTTTCATAATTTATAGTTTTTTGGTTGGTTAATAGCATAAAAACTTAGTCATGTAAATGGCTAGGTTTTTTTGTTTTATATTTGGAATAGAAATTGCTTTTCAAGAACTATAAAAAAAATTAATTGTTATGAAAAATACTTTATTTACCATTTTAATACTTTTAACCAGTTGGTTATCATTTGCTCAGGAATCTGCATTTCAAGCAGGTGAATCTTTTAAATTTCAAATTTCTTACGGATTTGTAAATGCTGGCGAAGCCACATTAAATCTTTCTTCTGCAACTTATGATGGCAAAAGTGTTTATCATGCAAAAGGCTATGGCTATACAACAGGTATTACAAAAAAACTTTTCAAAGTTGAAGATGATTATCAAAGTTATTTCGATAAAGTAACTGGAAGACCATATCGTTTTATAAGAAAAATTGATGAAGGTGGTTATAAAAAGAATCAAGAAGGTTTTTTTGATCAAAATAAGAAAACTGTTTTGGTCAAAGACTATAAAAACAATTCTCAAAAAACCTTTAATGTAGGTACGAATATTCAAGATATTGTTTCTTCTTTTTACTATTTACGAAATCATGAAAAAATTAAATCACTGAAAAAAGGAGAAACTATTGAAATAGATATGTTTTTTGACGATGAAACCTTTAAATTTAAATTAAAATTTATGGGTAAAGAAGAAATTAAGACTAAATTTGGCAAAATAAACGCATTGAAATTTAGACCTTATGTTCAGTCAGGACGTGTCTTTAAAGAAGATGAAAGTTTAACATTATGGGTCTCAGATGATGAGAACAAAGTTCCGCTTAAAATCCAAGCTAGTTTGATGGTTGGATCTTTAAAAGCAGAATTGATTAAATACAGCGGATTAAAACATAAAATCGTTTTCAAAAAATAATGGAAATAACTACAAAACAACAAGAGAAAATTGATGCTTTAGATCAAAAATTCAAAGCAATTGATCAAAAATTAGATACACATTTAGAAGGTTTACTTTGGCAAAAACCAATCACTTATTGGGATTATATCCAAACAGATGCGTTGTTAAATCTTCAAATTCAACGTTCAACCTTACCAGATGAAATGGTTTTTATCATGTATCATCAAGTAAATGAATTGTTGTTCAAAATGATTTTATGGGAGATGGAACAAATCTGCCATCATGAAAATATTACTACCATTTTCTTTACTGAAAGAATGAATCGTATTACTCGATATTTCGATATGTTAACTACTTCATTCGATATCATGGGTGACGGAATGGAAGTTGAACAATATCTGAAATTCAGAAATACACTAACACCAGCAAGTGGATTTCAAAGTGCACAATATCGTTTAATTGAATTTGCTTCAACAGATTTAATCAATTTAATCGATGCGCGTTACCGTGAAAACATTGACCGAAATACATCTTACGAACATGCATTCGAACATTTGTATTGGCAAGCTGCTGGTAAAGATTATAAAACAGGTAAAAAATCGTATTTGATTAATGAGTTCGAAAGAAAATACAAAAAAGAATTTCTTGAATTTATGGAGCAATACAATACCATAAATCTTTGGAGAATTTTCAAAAAGTTACCTGAAGCAGATCAACAAAATCAAGAACTTAGAGCAGCAATGAGACATTACGATAAAACAGTAAATATTACTTGGGTAATGGGACATTTTAATGCAGCAAAAAAATACATTGAGAGCGAATCTGGTCCGCAAGAGGCGACCGGAGGAAGTGATTGGAAAAAATATATGTTACCGCAATATCAAAGAAGGATTTTCTTTCCAGAATTATGGACTCAAGATGAGTTAGATAATTGGGGAAAAGATTGTTTATAATATACAATGAGCTATTTTAAATTTTTATGTGTTCTATCTATTTTTTTATTGTTTTCATGTTCTAAGAATAAAGAATTTGACAATGAGGAAATTATAATCGATACAACTGAAATCGTTAAACCTGAATATGGTTTTGGATTTGAGTTGAATAATTACCGTGTAGAACGCGATACCATTAAACGAGGAGATAATTTGGGTTTGATTTTGGGGCGTCATAATTTTGACGCTACCGATATTCATATTATTTCTGAAAAAGTAAAAGATTCGTTTAATATTGCCAAAATTCGCGCTGGAAACGTTTTAACTTTATTAAAAAGTAAAACGGATCCACCAAAATTGGAAGTGTTGATTTACGAACCAGATAAGATGGGATTTAATGTAATTGATTTCAGAGATTCAACGAAAGCTTATACAGTTAATTATCCAATTACATTCAAGACAAGAACAATCGCAGGTGAAATCGATGGGTCGCTTTCTGCTTCAATTGCTAAAGGCGGTCTTGATGCTGGATTAGCTCATAAACTCGCAAAATCATTTGCTTGGTCAATTGATTTTTTCAAGTTTAAGAAAGGTGATAAGTTCGCTTTATCCGTTAGGGAAAAATATATTAATGATTCAATTTACGTTGGAACAGATGAAATTTTAGGAGCTTATTTCGAATATAAAGGAAAAGATGTTTATGGATTTCCTTATTCTAAATCAGGTGATTCAAATCCAGATTTTTACGATGAAGAAGGTAAGCAAATGCGTACTATGTTCTTAAAAGCACCTTTGAAATATTTTCAGATTACATCAAAATTCTCAAAGAATCGTTTTCATCCTGTTCAGAAGAAGTTTAAAGCACATAATGGAACCGATTATGCTGCACCACAAGGAACACCAATTATGGCAACTGCTTCTGGAACGGTTATTCAAACGGGATATACATCCGGAAATGGAAATTTTGTTAAAATAAAACACGACGGAACTTACACAACTCAATATTTACACATGTCGAAAATATTGGTTCGTAAAGGACAATTTGTGCAACAAGGACAAACCATTGGAAAAGTTGGAAGTACCGGTTTGGCAACAGGTCCTCACGTTTGTTATCGCTTCTGGAAAAATGGTGTTCAAGTTGATCCGCTTAAACAACAATTGCCTGTTTCTGAGCCAATGGATAAAAATGATTTACCAAAATACTTAGAACATATAAAACCAATTAAACAAGATTTAGATACTAAATTGAACCAAAAATTTAAAAAATAACATGCTTGAAAAACTCAATCCTACAGGAACTTTAGCTTGGCAAAATTTGCGAGATCATTTTTTTGATTTACAGTTTGTTAAGATGCAAGATTTGTTTGCAGAAGATTCTGAAAGAGCTCAAAAATTTCATGTGCAATGGAATGATTTTATTTTAGATTTTTCTAAAAATAGAATTACGACAGAAACTCTAAAATTATTGACCGATTTAGCAGATGAAGTTTCTTTAAAAGAAGCTATTGAAGCTATGTTTTCGGGCAAGGAAATTAACGAAACGGAAAATCGTGCGGTTTTACACACGGCTTTGCGAAACCAGGATTTAAACAATGAAGTTTCTGAAACCTTAAATAAAATTGAAACCTTCTCGAATCAAATTATAAGTGGTGAGCTTGTTGGTACAACAGGTAAACCTTTTACAGATATTATAAATCTTGGTATTGGAGGTTCTGATTTAGGGCCGAAAATGGTTGTCAAGGCTTTGGTTGATTATAAAAATCATCTGAATTCACATTTTATTTCAAATATCGATAACGATACGATTTCAAGAAAATTAAAAAGCTTAAATCCCGAAACAACTTTAGTCATTTTGGTTTCGAAATCTTTTGGGACAATCGAAACTTTGAAAAATGCTGAGATTGTTAGAGATTGGTTGGTTTCAAACGGAATGAATACCGAAAATCATTTGGTTGCTGTTTCGTCAAATATTGAAAAATCAATTGCATTTGGAATCAATCCAAAAAATATTTTCCCAATGTGGGACTGGGTAGGTGGACGATTTTCGTTATGGAGTGCCGTTGGTCTGTCAATCAGTTTGAATTTAGGATTTGCTAATTTTAAACAATTGTTAGATGGTGCTTATGAAATGGATCAACATTTTAAAACTACTTCATTTGATAAGAATATCCCAGTTGTTTTAGCCCTATTATCGGTTTGGTATAACAATTTTTTTGGTTTTGAAACCGAGGCAATTGTACCATATGCAGATTGTATGAAATCGGTTCCAAGTTATTTGCAACAAGTGATTATGGAAAGCAATGGAAAAAATATCAATCGTGAAGGTTTTCCTGTGAATTATGAAACCGGAACGATTATTTGGGGAGAAGTTGGTACAAATTCACAACATGCTTTTTTTCAATTGTTCCATCAAGGAACAAAAATTATTCCTACTGATTTTGTTGGGTTTATTGAACCTTTCGAAAAATCGGAATTACATGATTTGTTAATGGCTAATTTCTTTGCACAAACCGAAGCTTTGATGAATGGAAAAGACGGTGGGATATTTGCTGAAAATAATGCAAATGATCAAAATGCAGCGTTTAAATCTTTTAGAGGAAATCGACCATCAAATACTATTTTAATTCAGAAATTAACTCCCAAAACGCTTGGCTCGTTTTTAGCAATGTACGAGCACAAAACCTTTGTTCAAGGTGTGATTTGGAACATTTACAGCTTTGATCAGTTTGGTGTAGAATACGGAAAAAAATTGGCAGAGAATATTGCTGATGAATTTAAAACTGGAAAAGTTGGTAATCATGATAGTTCAACTAGATTTTTATTAGAAACTTTTTTAAGGAAAAAATAAAGTAATAAAAGGAAGCTTCTCGTTAGGTAATGAGAAGCTTCTAATTTATCAACAAGAAGCTTCTCGTGTCATCACAAGAAGCTTCTTGTTTTGTGATTGGTGCTTTCTCTTTCAAATGAATTTGGATTGACTGAGGTTGAAAATTCCCAATTCAATAACTTAATTTCCTTGTGAATTGCGTTTACATTTATTAATTGCTGCTTTATCTTGTTCATAAAGGAGAGTTTTTGAACCTCATTTGATTTTATTTTTTTGGGTATTATATTGAATGAAATTAAATTATTATAGTAAATTAGTAATAAAAATAATAATTATGAAGCAGCTTTTATTTTCAACTAAAAACACAAAATCACTAGATTTAGGATTGTTGGTATTGCGCGTTGGTTTTGCAATGTTAATGATTCCACATGGTTGGGCAAAATTTCTAAAATTTGAAGATTTGCAAACTAAATTCATGGATTTCATGGGACTAGGTCCAACAATTTCGCTTGGGTTGGTTATTTTTTCAGAATTGATTTGTTCTGTATTATTAGTATTCGGATTACTTACAAGATGGGCTGCAATTCCATTAGTTGTCACAGCTATTGTGATATTAAGTGCGCATAATTGGGATGTTTTTGGCGAATCTGAATTAGGAACAGCTTATCTAATTGGATATGTTGCCATTTTACTTTTAGGTCCAGGTAAATACAGCTTAGATGATGTTTTATCTAAAAAAAAGAACTAATTTAAACAAGTAATAATAAAAAACAATTATTTATAATTTATTCTTTTTTACAAAAACACGAAACTTTACTTTTTTTTTTATAATTTCAATAAAAAATTGCATTATGAAAAAAATAGTTAATTCGATATTAATTGTTGGATTATTAATACTTACTGTCGCTTGTGATAAGGCTAATCCGAACCCCAAGCAGATAGAAGAAGAAAACACAGACAATGAACGTGTTTTTCAAATAAGAAAAGACAGTTTAGAAAAAGCGAAGCAAGATTCAATCACAAAATTCAAACAGGATTCGATAGCAGAATTAAAAGACAAGTTTGTCAAAAAAGAAGAATTTAGAATAAAAGAAGGTGCTGAATATGACTATTGGCCTCTTAAAAAAAGTGATTCGCTTTCAAAAAAATTCTACAAAACCTATTCGAAAAGTGAAATTTATACAATTGCAGCTTTAAATCGTGTTGATGTTGCAAATCTTAAAGGAAGAGATACAATCATAGTTCCCAAAGTAATAAAAGAAGACTTTTTGGATTATTCTCCGTTTCCACATCAAATGGATATATTAACTGATGTTCCAAAATTTATCGTTTTTTCTTATCCTATTCAGGCTTATGCTGTTTACGAAAATGGAAACCTGATTAAATGGGGGCCAACTAATATGGGAAAAAAAGCTACCCAAACTCCTAGAGGTTTATTTTTTACAAACTGGAGAGGTCGAAAAGTAAAAAGTACTTCAAATAGCGAATGGATTTTAAATTGGAACTTCAATATTAGCAATCATGGTGGTGTAGGATTTCATCAATATTCATTGCCAGGTTATCCAGCTTCTCACTCTTGTTTAAGACTTTTAGATGCTGATGCTCAGTTTTTATATAATTGGTGTGATCAATGGATTCTGAAAGATGCAAATACACAAATTGCAAAAGGAACACCGGTAATTGTATATGGAGATTATGCTTTTGGTAAAAAAGGTGTTTGGAATGATTTAGTTAAAGACCCTAATGCAACATTAATAACAACTGAACAGCTAAAAGAAGTTGTAGAACCTCATATCGCTGAAATTATCAAACAACAAGAAATCCGAATCAATTACCTAAAAAATAAAGATACAGAAGTCAAAAATGATTCTCTAAAAACTTTAGACAAAGTTATGTCTGAAAAGCAATAGTTGTTTTTTAAATAAAATAATGTATTTTAGTGAAAAAATAAATTGAATATGAAAAAGAACATTTTAGTATTAGCTTTAATCGCTTGTGTTGGTCTTGTTTTTTCGGCTTACAAAGTTTACGAAGAACCTGAGTATGAAAACATCAATTATAATGATGGGTTCAAAAATCTGAAAGTTTTACCACAAGATATTTCACAAGACAGTTTAATGAATTTGATGAAATCTTATAATAAAGCTTTAGGCGTAAAGTGTAATCATTGCCACAGTAAAGATAAATCTGCAGACGATGTTTATGCAAAAGAGATTACACGCCACATGATTCAAATGACAAACGAGATAAATGAAAAGTCATTTAACCCGATTGGTCCAAAATTCACTAATGCTGTTGATTGTGCAACTTGTCACAGAGGGTCAACATCTCCAATGACAGCTACAAAAGAATTTATGGCGAATTAAATTCTAAATCTAGAAAATGATAAATGTCATTTTCAAATAAAATATTAATAGTAACTTTGCAACCGAATTCTTCCATCTAGAATTCGGTTTTTTATTTATTTACTACACTTAAAACGTATATAGCATGCAACTGTATAATACTTTAAGCGCCGAAGAACGCGCGCAATTAATTGAGCAAGCCGGAGAAAAAAGATTGACTTTATCTTTTTATGCTTATGCCAAAATTGAAAATCCACAACAATTTCGTAACGATTTATTTATAGCTTGGAATGCTTTAGGAGCTTTAGGAAGAACCTATGTTGCTCATGAAGGAATCAATGCACAAATGAGTGTTCCAGCAGAAAATTTCGATGCTTTTAGAGATACGTTAGAAGTTTATGATTTTATGAAAGGAATTCGTTTGAACGTTGCTGTTGAACAAGATGATTTATCTTTCCTTAAACTTACCGTTAAAGTACGTAATAAAATTGTTGCTGACGGTTTAGACGATGCAACATTTGATGTTACCAACAAAGGAATTCATTTAGGAGCGAAAGATTTCAACGAATTATTAAACGATCCAGATGTGGTTTTGGTCGATTTCAGAAATCACTACGAAAGTGAAGTCGGACATTTTAAAGGAGCTATAACTCCAGATGTGGACACTTTCCGTGAATCATTACCTATTATTAACGAGCAACTTCAAAAACATAAAGAAGATAAAAAGTTAGTAATGTATTGTACTGGTGGAATTCGTTGTGAAAAAGCATCGGCTTACTTCAAACATCAAGGCTTTAAAAATGTATATCAGCTTGAAGGTGGAATCATTGAATACACACGCCAAGTAAAAGCAGAAGGCCTAGAAAGTAAATTCATCGGAAAAAACTTCGTATTCGACCACCGTTTAGGAGAACGAATCACAGATGATATTATTGCAAATTGCCATCAATGTGGAAAACCTTGTGATACGCACGTAAACTGTGCAAACGAAGGATGTCATTTATTATTCATTCAATGCGATGAATGTCACGAAGCGATGCACGGATGTTGTTCTAATGAATGTGTTGATATCATACAATTACCAATCGAAGAACAAAGACGTTTACGTAAAGGCGAACAAAAAGGAAACTTAATCTTCAAAAAAGGAAAATCAGAGAACTTAAAGTTCAAAAAAGAACGTAATGTTTTTGAAGAAATAGTTCCTGTAAAAGTAGCTAAAGTTACAGAAATCAGAAAGAAAAAAGCAGAACGTAAAGTTTACATAGCTCAAGGCGAACATTATTTTACAAAAGCTTCTGTAGCTCAATTTATAATAGAAAACAAAGAATTAAATATCGGAGACCAAATCGTAATTCAAGGTCCAACAACTGGGGAAGAACGTATGACTTTAACAGCAATGAAAGTTAACGGACAAAACGTTGAGAAAGCTGTAGTTGGAGACAAAGTTACTTTTGAAGTTCCTTTCAGAATTCGTTTATCAGATAAATTATTTACAATAGTTAAAAACGACTAATTTTTTTAAAATGACAACAACAGGTAGAATTGAATTAATGGCGCCAGCAGGTAACTTTGAATCGTTGCAAGCTGCTATTGATAATGGTGCTGACTCGGTTTATTTTGGTGTAGAGCAACTGAATATGCGTGCTCGTGCGACCATGAATTTTACATTAGAAGATTTACCAGAAATCGCTCGTCGTTGTAAAGAAAAAAATGTTAGAACATATTTAACGTTGAATACAATTATTTACGATCACGATTTATCTATCGTAAAAACGTTGTTACAAAAAGCAAAAGATGCAAATTTAACTGCGGTTATTGCTTCGGACCAAGCGGTTATTGCTATGGCGAGAACCATTGGTTTAGAAGTTCATATTTCTACGCAGTTAAATGTAACTAATATTGAAACAGTTAAGTTTTATGCTTTGTTTGCTGATACGATTGTACTTTCTCGAGAATTAAGTTTGCGCCAAGTTGCTAAAATTACAGAAGCAATTGAGAAGGAACAAATCAAAGGACCATCTGGAAATTTAGTTGAAATCGAAATTTTTGGTCATGGTGCTTTATGTATGGCTGTTTCTGGAAAATGTTATTTGAGTTTACATTCGCATAATTCATCAGCAAATCGTGGTGCTTGTAAACAAAATTGTCGTAAAAAATATACAGTTATCGATCAAGAAGCAGGATTTGAAATTGAGATTGATAATGAATATATGATGTCTCCTAAAGATTTATGTACTTTAGATTTTTTGGATCAAGTGATTGATACAGGAATTCAAGTTTTAAAATTAGAAGGTCGCGGTAAAGGTGCCGATTATGTTGCCATGGTAACCAAAACGTATCGTTCTGCAATTGATGCTTATTACGAAGGTAACTTTACAGAAGAAAATGTAACGAAATGGATGTCCGATTTACGTACCGTTTACAATCGTGATTTTTGGAGTGGTTATTATTTAGGTCAGAAATTAGGAGAATGGAGCGATGTTCCGGGTTCTGTTGCAACTCAGAAAAAAGTGTATGTAGGAAAAGCGATGCATTATTTCCAAAAAGCATCAATCGGGGAATTTAAGGTTGAAGCTTACGATATTAAAGTAGGTGATAAAATTTTAATTACTGGTCCAAGTACCGGAGCTCAAGAATTGATTATTGACGAACTTTTTGCAAATGGTGAAAAAGTTGAAAAAGCTACCAAAGGAGACGATGCTACTTTTAAACTTCCATTCAGAGTTCGATTATCAGACAAAATGTATAAAATTGTAGAAGCGTAATGGTAATTGTAACGTTACAACGTAACAAATGCATTGGTTGTAATTATTGTGTAGAAATGGCACCTGCGCAATTTCAGATGTCTAAAAAAGATGGCAAAACCGTACTATTAAAATCTACAGATGCAAAAGGATTTTTCACGTTAAAATCGCATGATTATTCTATTTTAGAAGTTTGTGAAAATGCTGCAAAAGCTTGTCCTGTTAATATTATTGTAGTTAAAGAAACTTAGGATATGAATAAGATATATTATTTAAGTACGTGTGATACGTGCAAAAAAATATTAGCTCAGATTAACGATATTTCAAAATTTGAATTGATTGACATAAAAACCAATCCGTTAACTGAAGCGCAAGTTGAAGAAATGTTAGCATTCACTAAAAGTTACGAAAAGCTTTTTAGTAAACGTGCACAACTTTACAAACAATTAAATTTGAAAGAAGCTAACTTAGACGAAGCAGGTTTTAAAAAATATTTGTTAGAACATTATACATTTTTAGCACGTCCAGTAATTATTTACAACAATCAAATTTTTGTAGGTAATGCAGCTAAAACGGTTTCAGCAATGTTAGAAATTGTAAATCAATAATAAAGAATGAATCGAAAATATCCTCAAAGATTAGAACTTTTGAGGATATTTTTTTGTGTAAAAAGCAATCTGTTATTTTTGATTTGATGAGAAATGTTTTTTGATACGTTTAGTAAAAAATTATAAGCTTGTTTGTTATTAAGTGTTTGCTAATATAATTTAACAGAAGTGAAAATATAAAGATGATTTTAGTAATAAATCTTCATTTGTTTTTGTTTAAATTTCGAAAAAAATTAAAAAGTATTTCGCAGAGTTTTTCAAAACTTTTGTCTAAATGTGTAAAAAAACATTAAATTTTATTCTATCAAGCAATGAGAAAAATATTAATCTTAGGTATTATTTTTTTTACCTCAATTGGTTTTTCACAAGAAAATCCAACTAATAATCAAGTTGATATTTGTCTTCAAAATTCATTAAATGTGTTTTTTAAAGATGAATCTTTTAAGAACATCAAAAGAAATTTGGTTGTTAGCTCATTTACTCGTAATGAAGAAATCATCATTCGAATCATTCCCTTATTCAATGATTTTTATAAATACGATGAATTAACCGGTGATTTTAAAGCTTATTTCAATTACAATGATTTTAATATTTTGTATTATGAAAATGCTTTCGATTTAGATCAGGATGAAAATGTAGTTTTAGAAAATGTGTTGATCGAAGTAAATGGATCAGAAAATAAAGATGTTGAATCTGAAATTCAAATTCTAAAATTAAACAATCCTGAATATTATGGAATGGAATTTATTTACATCAAAGGTGAATTAAAATGGAACGAAAAAAGCTATTTTGAAAGTTTGATTGAAAATCAATTTCTGTCATCGGATTTTTATAAAGATGTTATTTATAAGGCGAATTGAGGTTTTTACAAAATTGCTTTTTGTAGTTTTGTATTCTGAAATTTAGATAAATGACAAAAACAATCGATTCTCGTTTTGTAGGAAAATGGAAAGGTTCTGATGAAGGAAAAGTTATTCCAGGGCAAATTAATTTTTGGATGATGCATCGAAAAATAAACGGAACGTTCGAAATCATTTTTGAAACACATTACGAAGACGGAACCGCAGAACAATCTTTTGAAGCTGGAAATTGGTATGTAATTGACGATGTTTTTTACGAATATCGTGAATCTGATGAGCAAACCGATACGTACCAATTTGAGTTTCTTTCTCCTCAAATTATTCAATTTATTGAAATAAATTCGGATAATGAAAATTTATATATCTTTAAAGATTATAAACTAATAGAAAATTAATGATTTGTTTATTTTCCTGAAAAATTATCTAGTTTTTTATTAAAAATATTTTTTTGTTTTTTTATAATCAGATACATAACTTATAAATAAAGATAGTAAATTTGCATCAAATTTAAATGCAATGATGAATTTTCCAATGCCCGGAAATGAAAATAAGCGTCTTGAAAAATTAGCTTATTATGGTCTACAAAATTTAGCGAAAGAGTCTGATTTAGATGTGTTTGCTGAAGCTGCTTGTCTTATTACAGATTGTTCAGCATCATTGATTGCAATGATGGAATCTGAAACACAAACCGTTCAAAGTTGTGTTGGAATGGAGTTAGATTTTGTGCCTCGTCAAAGTACAATCTGTCAATACACCATTATGAGTAATGAAGTTTTGGTAATTGAAGATACTTTACTAGATGATCGTTCTCGTTTTAACGAAATGATGATTCAGGCTGGTGTTCGTTTTTATGTTGGAGTTCCGCTATTAGATGAAGAAGGTGTGGCATTAGGAACTATTTGTGCTTTTGATTTTCAACCTAAGAAAATCTCTTGTAAGCAAGTTCATTCTTTAAAAAAATTAGGAGAATCTATAACTAAAATCTTATTAAGCAAAAAGAAAAATGCTTATGCAGAATGTTTTATGGATACTTTTAATTTAACAAATAATATTATTTGCGTTTTAGATAGTACTTTTAAAATCAAAGAAACGAATCCTGTTTTTGATAATCTTTTCAAATTCTCAAAAGAAAAAACGTTATCGTTGTTATTCACAGATTTGTTTAATGGTATTGATAACTGGGACAAACTTTCAAAAACGAATTTGCAAAATTTTGAAGATGTTCATATTTTAACTCAATCAACATTAGATACAAGTGAACTAATTGAAATTGATTGGCATATTAAATTGAATGCTTCTAAAACAGAAATTTTATGTTTTGGAAGAAATATCACTGAAGAAAATAAAGAAAAAATCAAACTAGCAAATTCAGAACAAAAATTTAAAAAGTTCTTTGAAAATTCTATCGGTTTGATGAGTCTTCATGATCTTCAAGGAAATATGCTGGCTGTTAATGAACAAGGAAGAAGCGCTTTGTTGTATGATGAAAGTGAAGTTAGCCAGATGAGCTTATATTCTTTGGTTGATGAAGCTGAAAAAAATGATATCACAAGATATTTAGAAACAATTGCCAAAAATAAAGTAGCAAAAGGTTTAATGCGTTTGAATGCAAAAGATGGTTCCAAATTGTATTGGATGTACCATAACATGTTAGAAATTGATGAAAACGGTGAACCTTATGTTGTAAGTACTGCTTTAAATATCACAGAACGCATTCTGTTAGAAAAGAAATTCAAACACATTCAACAAATTCTAGAACAAACGAATGATGTGGCTCAAGTAGGAGGTTGGGAATTAAATGTAGAAACAAACGAAATAACTTGGTCTAAAAACACCAAAAAGATTCATGGAGTTTCTGAAGATTATGATCCAAATCTTGATACAGCAATTCAGTTTTACACAGATGAAAGTCAGGAGTTTGTAAATAGTTTAATTTCAAAAGCTATAAACGAAGGGATACCTTATGATCAAGAATTAGAATTAGTTCGTTTAGACGGAACTATTATTTGGGTTCGTGTTAAAGGAATACCTGAATTTAAAGGTGATGTTTGTGTACGTCTGTTTGGTATTATTCAAGATATTGACGAAACTAAAAAAGTATATTTAGATTTAGCTAATAAAGAAGCGATGTTGCAAGCTTTTGTAAAAGATGTTCCAGCTGCAGTCGCTATGTTTGATACGAATTTCAATATACTTAGTGTAAGTAAGCAATGGTCAGAAGAATTTATTAAAAACCAAAGTGAATTAGTTGGTGAAAATTTTTTCGATGTTTTTCCAAATATTCCTGAAACTAGAAAAAATATTTATAAAAATGCACTAAAAGGAATTACTTATAAAAACGAAAATGAAGTCTTTTTAGATTTAAAAGAAGAAGTTCCACAGCACTATAGTTGGGCGGTTAAACCTTGGTATGGTTCTGATGGCGAAATAGGAGGGATTATTTTGTTTACTCAAAATATTACTCCAGCAGTAAAAATTAATCAAGAATTAATAGAAGCAAAAAAACTTGCTGACATTGCAAGTAAAGCCAAAACTGAATTCTTGGCTAATATGAGTCATGAAATCCGAACACCGTTAAACGGAGTAATTGGTTTTTCTGATTTATTATTAAAAACACCTTTGAATGAAATTCAACAGCAATATCTGAATTATATCAATGAATCAGGGAATAGCTTGTTACATATTATAAATGATATTCTTGATTTTTCTAAAATTGAATCAGGTAAATTAGAATTATTTATTGATAAATATAAATTAGCTGATATTGGGGATCAGGTAATTAATGTTGTCTTGTATCAAGCACAGCGAAAACAAATAGAATTACTTCTAAATATCGAACATGATTTACCAAATTTTGTTTGGATTGATGTTGCTCGAATCAAACAAGTATTAATGAATTTACTTGGTAATGCTGTTAAGTTTACAGAAAGTGGAGAAATTGAACTTCGAATTCGTAAAATGGAGCAAGCAGATGGAAAAGTAACTTTACGATTTGCTGTTCGTGATACTGGAATAGGTATTCCTGTCGATAAACAACAGCGAATATTCGATGCGTTTACGCAAGAAGATAGTTCTGTTAGTAAACGGTATGGAGGAACTGGTTTAGGGTTGACTATTTCAAATAACATTTTGAAATATATGGGAAGTTCTCTTTCTTTAAAAAGCGAATTAGGTCTTGGCTCGGTTTTCTATTTTGATATTGAAGTTCCGTTTGAAAATACAACAATTGATGACGAAGAAACTATTGATTTACAAAATGTACTTGTAGTAGATGACAACGAAAAAAACCGAATTATTCTAAAACAAATGCTTTCATTTAAAGGAATAAATGCAGATTTAGCTGCAAATGGTTTAGAAGCGATTCAAATGTTGATGAAAGGAAATGAATATGATGCTATTTTGATGGATTATCATATGCCAATTCTTTCAGGTTTAGAAACTATTCAGAAAATTAAAGAATTATTTAAAACTAAAGATAATAAAGTTCCGTTAATCGTTTTACATACTTCATCAGAAGAGCAAGAAGTTATAGCAAATGTTAGGAAAGAAGAACAATCATATTGTTTGTTGAAACCAATTAAATCAAACGAACTTTATTCGGTTTTACATCGTGCTAGTACGCAGTTGAGCAAAATTGCTACAAATAATGAAAATGAGGTTGTGAAAGCTAAAATCATTTCTCAAGAAATTAAAGTCCTTTTAGCAGATGATAATCCTGTAAATATGGCTTTGAATTTGAAAATTATGGAATTGCTTGTTCCGAATGCAAAATTGGTCGAAGTAGAAGATGGTAAATTAGCAGTTGAAGCTTGTATAAAAGAAAACTTTGATTTAATTTTAATGGACATTCAAATGCCAATTATGGATGGAATTGAAGCTACCAAAGAAATTCGTAAAATATCAAGTTTTGATAATGTTCCAATTATTGGGGTCACAGCTGGAAATATTTTGATTGAAAAAGAAAAATGTATGAAAGCAGGTTTTTCAGATATGTTAGCCAAACCAATTAAGCAACAAGATTTATTAAACATGTTAGCTACCTATTTTGAAGTTGATGCTTTGTCTGATAATCAATTAGATGATGATACAGAGAATATTGATTTATCAGTTTTAGAAGCGCAAACAGGTGGAGATGAGAAATTTAAAGCTTATTTTTTAGATTTGTTGATTACTGAGTTAAATAGTTCATTATTGAATCTAAAACATATTGAAGATAATTTTAATAGTCAGTCTGTTAAAATGTATTTACATAAATTAAAAGGAACTGCTGGAATGTCTGGTTTAGCTGGTTTGTTAAAAACAGTTACTAAGTGGGAAGAATCAGAAGTGAGTTCAATCAATTTCTTTGAAATGAGTAATGAGCTTCATAAGCAAATCGTGAATGCGCAACGAATCATTCAACAAATGAATAATTCGGCTAAAACCTAATATTACTAATAATATAATTTAAATATAAATGATAAATAAGTTTAATAAATTCAAATTTATCACAGCAGATGATCACGAAATAATTGCGAAATCTTTAATTTTTATTATTAAAGATTTATATAAAGATGCAGAGATTTATCAAATAGATAAATTAAGTGAGATTGTTGAAGCTTTAAAGAAGGAGAAAATAGACTTATTGATTCTAGATATTTCTTTTCCTGAAGGTAATACATTGACAATTATACCAAAAATCAAAGCCATTCAACCAGATATTAAAATTTTAGTTTTTTCTGGACATGACGAAAATATGTATGCCATTAGATATTTTCACGCAAACGTAAATGGATATTTGAGTAAATCAAGCGGAGTAAACGAAATCAAAAATGCGATTACTGACGTAATGAATAATGGAAAGTATTTTAGTAGAAACATCCAAAATCAAATTATGGATAGTTTGATTTTCAAGAAGCCTTCTAACGCATTACAACAACTTTCTAATAGAGAATTTGAAATTGCTAAGCTTTTGGTAAAAGGTTTTGGAAATACTGAGATTTCTGCCGAATTAGATTTGCAAAAATCAACGGTAAGTACGTATAAAAATAGAATTTTTGAAAAATTGGAAATCAATAATGTTCCTGATTTAATTCAGATTTTTAAATTATACAACGAAGAAAATGCTGGTTAATTCTTTTTGAAACCAACAATATAAAACTAAAAATCCCGATGCTTTTTTAAACATCGGGATTTTTTTATGATTCTATTAAACATCGTCAAAATCAACATAAATCTCATCTGAAGTTACAATCGCTTGGCAAGATAAAATCAAACCTTCAGCCACTTCTTCGTCAGATAAAATCGAGTTCTTTTTCATCTCTGCAGAACCTTTTACAATTCTACACATACAAGAACTACAAATTCCGCCTTGACAAGAATACGGAGCGTCAATTCCCTGTTTTAAAGCTGCGTCTAAAAGAATCTCTTTTTTCGACATTTCAAAAGTAGTTTCCTCGTCATCTACTAAAACCGTGATTTTTGCTATTCCGCTTGATTCAATTTGTTTTCCACCATCTGTGCTTGGTGTAAATAATTCAAAATGAATATGCTTTTCATTTACGTTATTTCCTTTTAAAACATCACTAACCAAGTTAATAATATCTTCCGGACCACATAAATAATAAGCTTTAAACTCTTTTTCGCTGTGTTTATTTTTCAAAACAAAGTTCATGGTAGAACGTTCAATTCTTCCAAATAAACTTCCTTCTGGATGTGCTTGAGTAAATGTATAATGTACAAAAAAACGGCCTACGTATTTTTGTTGTAATTCGTGAATTTGATTGTAGAAAATGGTTTCTTCTGGAGTTTTGTTTCCGTAAATCAAAACAAATGAACTGTTTGATTCACTTTCTAAAACCGATTTTGCTATTGAAATAATTGGCGTAATTCCACTTCCTGCAGCTACACCACAATAATTATTTTGCTTAGTTTCCTTTGGTTCAAAAACAAATTTTCCTTCAGGAGTTCCAACTTCTAATTGGTCGCCTGCTTTTAATTGCGTAGTTGCAAATGTAGAAAAAGCTCCGTTTTCAATCGCCTTAACAACAATTCTGAAATCGCCACTTTTTGGTGAAGACGAAATAGAATAGGAACGGCGAATTTCATTTCCGTTGAATATGTGTTTTACAGTAACATATTGTCCTGCAATAAAAGTGTACAAATCTTTTAACGTTTCCGGAATTTCAAATAAAATTGAAACTGCACTTGGCGTTTCTTTACGAACTTCCTTAACGGTAAGTAAATTAAATGTAGACATATAAAATAGTTAATTTATGCAAAAATACGAATTTTTAATTTGTGTTTTTTATGACGAATGTCAGGTTTTACAAAAAGATGAAATTTTAATACCTATCATATTGATGTATAAGAAAATTATGTATATTTGCTATACCTAAAATTCTTTAGTATGAAAAAGCAACAACAATTATATAAAGGAAGTTTGAATACCATTATTATGAAACTTCTTGAACAAAATGGTAAAATGTACGGATATGAAATTACCCAAAAGGTGAAAGAAATTACCCAAGGCGAAATGAATATTACCGAAGGTGCTTTGTATCCGGCTTTACACAAAATGGAAGCAGAAGGTTTCTTGGATGTAGAAATGGATAAAGTAGACGGACGAATTCGTAAATATTACAAGTTAACTGAAAGCGGAGTTAAAGAAACGGTTTCGCGTATGGAAGAACTTGAAAATTTTATTCGCAATATGCAAAACATTGTTACAGGTCCAGATTTAAAATTAGAAATGTGATGCATTTAACAACAGACCAAATTAACTATATAGATTACGTATTAAAAAATGATTATTCGTTTGAGAAATTTGACGATTTACGTATCGAACTTTTAGATCATATCGCATCTGATGTTGAAGAATTTATGAGTAATTCTCATGTTTCTTTTGAAGCTGCTTTGCCTGAAATTTTTCATAAATGGAATGATGAAATTGCTTGGAATCGCAATTCAAAATACAAAACAGTTCCTAAAATGGTTTCTAATCTTTGGGGAAAACTAGATTGGAAGTACAATTACAGTGTTATTCCAATAACTGTTATTATTTTTTTTGTTACTCTTCAGTTTCGTAGAGAAGATTGGGTTACTTACGGAATGTATTTGGTTGGATTTTTTGGGGTCGTATTAGGAAGTTACTTGTTGATTTTATCTTATAAAAACCAGTTTAATACCGTATTAAGTAACTATGTAAAAGATAAATTGAAATTATATTTTGGCTATCTAATTGTTCTTTTGATGGTAAATTTAGGTGTGAATTATATGGATGGTGATTTATTATCTCGCCCGTCATTTGTTTTTATCGTTCAACTTTCACTTGTGTTTTTTATGCGAACAATTATAATGCGAAAAAACATCAAAATAGAAAATCAACTTTTAAAAGTTATATAATGAAACCAACACTAACTACTGAGCAAGTTCAACAAATCGAAAACAAATTATATAACGATTACGATTTTTATTATGACGATACCAAATATGAAGTTATCGATCACATGGCTTCAGAAATTGAAGAAGATATGCAATTCAACTCTTTTGAAACTGCTTTCGACAAAGTTTTTCGCAATTGGCACGATAAATTAAAAGAAACCGAATGGAGTGGAATGAATTTTTATGGAAAAATTAAAATGCCTTTTTTCTATAAAAAGCAGTTGATACAAAATTTTAGAAAAGATTTATTTTTCTGGATTTTAGCTTCAATTTTAGTTCCTGCTGTAATTTTTCTTTTCAAAGATTCAATGGAAATAGAAACTATTAATTCAATTGTTTACATATATAAAATTATAGTTTTTGCTGTTGCCGTTTTCTTAAACGTATTTACTTTAAAGAAATATGAAAATGGTAATTACACAACCGTTTATGGACAAATTGCTGCGTACTCAAATAAAAAAAGCTTAGTCGCAATATGTGCATTATCATTTAGTTTTATTTTTATGACAAGAGATTCAATACGATATGATGAAAATTTAGATTTATGGTTAGTTACCTTATTGTTTTTTAATGCGCTATATTTTTCATTTATCGTTAAATATTGCAATTACTTCCGCCATTTAAAATTGGTGAACCAAATGAAAAGTGCCAAGTTTAATTTTTAAGTTTTTGATATGAAAAAACTAACCAATCAACAAATAGAACAAGTAAATCAAAGATTAATTGCTTACGGTTTTGGTTTTATAGATATTCGAATTGAAGTTTTAGATCATTTACTTTGTTTGCTTGAAGAAAAAGAATCTAATGATTTTGAAGCTAATTTAAATGCTGTTTTCATTGAACAAAACGATTATTTAAAAACTCAAAAACTTGCACAATGGAGTAAGTTAACTTCACAACGAGTTTCTGTGATTCAAGATGTTCTTTTAAATCCTGTTTTTATTTCCCTTTGGATAATTATTTTTATGATTTTTTATTGTTTACCCTTTAAAAATCATCAAGAATTAATAGCTGATTTAGATGTACTTCCTTTAGCGTTACCTATTATTAGTTATATCGTTTTCGGAGTTTATTGTTTTGTTTCTAAAAATAAAGTAACGAGTACATTTGGTGCATTTTTTACTATATGTTTTATCTTGATGTTTTACTTGTATTTTGGAATTCATTGGGTTAGAAAATTTTCAGAACTTCCTTCGTTAATCATATTGTCAGGTTTTACAGCAACAAGTTTAATGTTTTATTATTTACCCGTTTATTACAAGATTAAAAACGATAAAAAATATCAAAATTTATTTCTTTAAAAATGAAAAAACTCTCTCAAGAACAAATCGATCAATTATTTGTATTTACCAAAAAACATTATGTAGAGTTTTACGATGTTCAGGTAGAATTAGTGGATCATTTAGCAAATGCCATTGAAGGCCAATGGGAGGGAAATCCGAATTTATCATTTGATGAAGCGCTACAAGCTGAATTTAAAAAGTTTGGAATTTTTGGATTTACAGGATTGGTAGAACAAAAACAAAACGAACTACATAAGTATTACAACAAAATGCTTTGGAACGAACTAAAGAAATTTGTTTCTATTCCTAAAATAATTATAACAATAGCACTTTATTTATTGGTTGTTTTTGTTTTAAATCAAACCGGTTATTTAGGTGAAACTATTTTAATGAGTTTGTTAGTTGTTTCTTACTTTGCTTTTATGATTGATGGTTTTCGTTTTATTTTTAAAACCAAAAAAGAACAAAAAAAACAAGGTAAAAGTTGGTTAATGCAATCTGTCGCTCAAAATGTATTTTCAATTCCGATATCAACATTAAGTGGAACATATTCTCTTACTGTAATTCGTTTTTTTGAAAATGAGTCAGGCCTGACAAATTTGGGAATTCATCTTTTTGCAGCTTTTGTTGTATTTCAGATTATTTGCATTTTCGTTTTTTACGATGTAATAAAACCAAGTTTAAATAAAAGTATTCAAGAAACCGAAAAACGCTACCAAACCATTTAAAATGCAATTAACCACAACACAATTACAACAAGTATCAAACTGGATTTCGAATCAGAAAATAACCGATTTTGATTCTTTCGGAAGAAAAGATAAAAAGCATTTGTATTACGATATTCAGTGTGAAATGACTGATCATATTGCTTCAAATATTGAAGATTTAATGCAAAATGAAAATCTAGCTTTTTCAGAAGCTTTTGAATTTGCTAAGCAAAAATGGAATACTTCTGAACTTCAGAAATTAGAACAAGCCAAAGAAAAAGCATTAAGAAGTAAATATACCAAATTATATTTTTCAGCTTTCAAGAAATTGTTTTTATCGCCAAATCTTTTGTACGTTTTCTTAATAGGAATAGTATTATTCAAGCTTTTAATGATTGATGAATTTTGGTTTTCTCAAGTAAAATTTATCGTTTCAATCAGTTATTTGATTTTTGGTTTAGGATTGATTTTGGTCAATATGTTTCAAACCGAAAAGATTAATGGTAATCAAAATCGATTTTTATTAAATAGCATCAGTTTTAAGATCATCGCAGTTTTGACCGGATTAAATGCTGTAATTACCAATTTTGCTTTTAATTTTTTTGTAGAACCAATGAACTCTTTCAATACAGAAACTTATGATTTCTTTACAAACAGCATCAAATTGAGTATTTTATTAACGTTAATGATTTGTAATGTAACTGTAGTTTATTTTGTGATTCATAAACAATTAAAAGCCGATTTAAAAAGATTTGTAATGTCTTATTCAAACTAAAATATAAGCTCTTGAAATTTTCAGGAGCTTTTTTTCTATCCTTTTTCGAAAATGAACAAAATTACTCGGATCACAAGGAAACTCATGTTCAAAGATAACCCTGCTACAAAAATACAGCATGTAAGGGTTCATAATCCAAGCTTTTTCCAAAGTCTCATCACCCAAATTGTACAGATGTTTCAGCAACAAACAGCCCACCATAAACCGAATTGGATGACTTGGATTGGCTAATTTGGAATTCAAAGGGAAAAATTCTTCTTCGAAATAATTCCAATCAATTTTTTCTGATAGTAAAACAAGTTCATGCTTTTTATCAATAAAATCCACCAACATAGGGCGAAACAATTCTGGCTGTTTTTCGGGATTTTTTCCAAACATTTTTGCAAGCTTTTAAAGATTAAATGTACAAAAACTTGCAATAAAAAAGAAAATAAATATTTAAAATGCTGATAATTAAATATTTGGTATTAAATTAATAAGCTACTATTTAGGGCCTAAACTTTAGAATATATTTAAATTCATTTAACTCTAAAAATAAAAAAAGAACTAACAAATAATAGTTCTTATAATCATTTAACTAAACACTTCAATTAACACATTTAGCGAATTGGGTTCTTTAAAATTTACTATGTGTTTTTGATAATATGTTACTAACAATCTTAATAAAGTCCTACGCTCGTTTGCGCTAAAAATTTTTTCATTATCTGTTAAATTAAACCTCATTAATTTTCGAAGCAGAATTGTTTCTTCTTCATTAAAACAATCTGGATTAAATTGATTTACAAAAACACCTTCTCTTGCATTAAAATAAAACGACTTTTCATCGGAATCATCAAAATAGAAACCTAAATATTTGGTTAATTCCAGAATAAAATACAAATGGAAATTCGCGCTTCCTTCATGGTTATCAAACCACAACAAAGCAGTTTCTATGAAAGAATATAATTGTTTATTTGGCTCTTCTTCTTTTATTGCATTTGAAAGAAATTCGGCTAAAAAAATACCCATTACATTCTTTACGTAATCAATATTCAGAGAATGATACGGATGCCCTAAACTTACAGACTTTATGTATTCTAAATTTGATTTGTTTTTATGATCAGCTTCTATTTCCAACAGCGTTAACGGTTGAAAATAGACCCGATTTTGTGCATTCTTAGCTTTAGAAAAAGCATTCCGAATGAAATAGGTTTTAACACCAGCTTGTTCTGTAAAACATTTTACTATTAAACTTTTCTCTTGATAACGAATCGCACTAAAAACAATAGCTTTTGTTTTAACTAGCATTATCTAATAATCATTACTTTTTTCACAATGGTATCTCCACCTTCTGGCACAGAAATAAAAATCATATAAACACCAGAAACTACTTTATTTCCAGAAAAATTATGAGTTTTCCAAAGTACTGTTCCTCCTTCAGATTTCTTTTCGAAAACTAAGTTTCCAGCAACATCAGTAATCTTTACATTCGATTCATCAACTAAACCTGCAATTTTAACTTCACCTGTAAAATCAGGTCGAACTGGATTAGGAAAAACCTTTACATTATCAAGCTTTTCACTTGAATCAGTAGCAAAATTTAAAAACGAAACAATTCCTTTAGAAGTTAAAAAGAAAACTTCACCAGTCTTACCATTTATTGAAATATCAATAACATCGTTACTTGGTAATGGTGAATTTTGCATATCGAACTGATAAATCGTTTCTTGACCATTTGGAGAAACCAAGAAAACACCTCCACCAGAAACTGAAACCCATTTGTTATTTGCACCATCAACTGTGATTCTAAGAATTTGCTGCTTATAAAATAACTCCTCAGCAACACCATCTTGAAGAATAATAATCGAATTAGATCTTAATACATTCGAATTTATAAATTGATCTACGGAAGAAAGCACGCGTAATCCATCTAATGTTCCAATCCATAATTGATTGTTATTATCTATTGCAATGGAATTAACTTGTGCTGAAGGTAAATTTCCAGTACCCAATGTAAGTTGTAAACTTTTATTATTTCGAGTTTCATTGAATGCGAAAATCCCATTATTATTCGTTGCCAACCATTTGGTGTTATTTTTATCAATCAGCGGTACACCGAATTTTTCATTTTCTTGAATATTACCATTTGTTCCAAAAAACTGCGAAAAAGAATACGATCTCCAATTACCTTCTAAATCGAATGATTTAAGTGGAGCATTTGACCAGCTATTTGAAATCCAACCTGTTCCATTTCTGTCAAAAGTAGGTCCGCTTACACGAGTTGTATTTACACTACCATCAACAACAAAACTCAAAGGTGAATTTGTATAATCATACAATTCAGATGTACTTTGTGAAAAATTTTCAGAATCTAATGTAATGTCAACCATTCCCTCTAAAAAAGAACTTAAAAACATATGCCCTTTTTTACGAGGATTTATAGAAATATTATTTGTAGCTCGTACATTATGTAAGTTTGCTGGTTTTAAATAATTCCAACCTGATTGAGTGTTATATTTACTTATACCAAAAGTTGTATAAACTGGTCCATAATCTACAGTCATTCCTCCAAAAACAACATAAAAATCATTATTATCAAAAAATAATTTATAAGTTCTGTTTGAATATGGTCCTGTAGGCGAAATATTCCTTTCCGAATTAGTTGATCGGTCAATAATCATTGCTCCATCTTGTTTTGTTCCCAAAAAGAAAGTTCCGTTTTTAACTAAAGCGCAATTAAATCTCCCTGTATTATCATTGAACAAATATTCAAATTGAAAAGATAAATTTTGATTATATAAACGAACTGATTCGTGTGTAACAACAGTTAACTCTTTATTGAAAGCAGTAATTTTATAAAATCCACCGTAAACGGTACCAACAGCAATTGGCAAATCATTTTCAAAACGATTTAATGTTAAATCTTCTTTAACTCCGACTAAAGATCCATCTAAGTTTGCAATACTTAACCATTTCGAAGCGTCGTAAATTTGCCATTGAGCAAAATCAATCTTATTTTGATTAGAAACAGAAATTCGTTTTAAACCATAATCTTCAGTAATTGAATAAATATAACCACCAACAACTGTTGTTTGAAGTACTTTTGTATATTCTCCTGAATTTCCAATATAATACGAATCCCCGAAATTATTATCATTCAATCGAATAACACTAATTCCGTAATCAGTTGAAACATAAGCTAAATTTCCATCAACATAAATGTCATTGATCTTTTTGATATTATCTGGAATTGAATTTTTATTAACTATATCGTTTAATAAAATAACATTCCCTGAAACTTCATCAATAATTGCAATTTGCCCGTTCGTGTTCCCGATAATAATTTTATTAAAATTTGAACTATGTGCAATTGCAGAAATATCAAACGCTTTAAATCCGTTTATTGAATTGTAAATTTCAGAAGTTTCGTCTGCATCGCTCCATGCAAAAACGGCGTTATCAGTTGCAAAATAAGTTTTAGAAGATGAATATGCAATTGCACGAACTTCGTTATAAGAAAAATAACCTTTCCAAATTTGATTTTGCGCAAAAGCACTTACTGATAAAAACAGAAATAATATGTTGTATAAAAATTTCATATTCACGATTTAATACTTACAAATATAAACGATAAGTTACATAAAGTTAGTACATTTTGAAGTTGATTTTTTTACATTCCGTTTTATAAGCAAAAAAAGAAAGCCGATAAGCTTTCTTTTTTGTTTATATTTCTTTTACTGCTTCTTTCTGAATCCAACCTGTAACTTGATTTGGTAAAATAACTTTGAACCATTTGGTTGTTTCTTCTTCAATAAAGACTTCGGTTCCTTCATGAATGATTTGAGCATTTTTAGCTGAAGTTCGTGGTTCTACTTTCAAAGCTACTTCTTCGTCAAAAACAATTGCAAAACGTTCTGAATTTGCGTAATTCTGTTCAGAAAATGCAGATGCTATACTAATAATTCCAACTACAACCAATATAATTTGCAATGTGAAAAACACTTTTTTTACCGTTGAATTCTTACTAAAATAAAAAACAACAAAACTCAACAAAATTAAAAAAGTACTAATTATCGCAGTTACTGCCCATTCGTTCATATTAAAAAAACCTATTGTATTATGTAAAATCTGATTTGAATTAAGTTGTACTTTCTTATCAAATTCATCTAATTTCATTTTATCAGCAAACTTTAAATTTGTTTTTGCTGCTTTATTCTCTGGATTTAACTGAAGTACTTTTTTATAATTATAAATACTTGGAGCCACTTGTCGCAATTGATAATATGCATTTCCTAAATTGAAATAAACAGCTTCTGCTTCATAATCTTTATCAATTATCGATTCATACTTTTCAATTGCAGATTCGTAATTCTTTTGTTCGTACAAAGCATTCGCTTCATTAAAAACCTTAACTGGATCTAGGTTATTTGCCATAGAAATACCAGAAATAAGAAATACTAAAAGGATATTTAAAATTCTCATCGTTCTTATTTTAAAGTTTTAAATTGTTTTTCTAAACTCGAAATCACATCAGCAGCTTGAGCATAATCATTATTCATCGTTTCCACGCTCATTTGTGAATAACGCGCCATTTCACAAGTTTCTTTCAAAGCCATAAAAGCTGAGATGGTTTCATCTGAAATGTTTTTGTTTTGAAGTGTTTCGATAATCACATCGTTACTCATATCAGAAGTTTCAATCTGTAATTTTGCTTTTAAGAAATTATGTAAACATCGTTCTAAAGCTTCATAGAACTTATCTTTATTTCCTAAATTACGTTTAGCTTCACCCAAATATTTTTTAGCCAATCTGTTGTTGTTTCTTAAACGATTTCCAACAACATCGCCTGCAGCTTTTTGTCTTTGTTTATCAACGATTACAACAAACGGAATCGCACAAATTGGAGCTAACAACAGAATATAGAACAAATTTGTATCAAAGAAATTAGATTTTTTCTCTGAGTCAAAATTAACTTCTTTTACAATTTCATTGAAGTTATCGCTATTTGACAAATCTTCTTTTTCAGGAAGATTCGTTGGCAATTCTGGACCTTCGGTTACATCAATTACAATTTCTTCGCTTGTAATGGTTTTATACGTTTTTGAAGCAACATCAAAATAACTAAACGACATTGGTTTGATTACATATTTTCCTTTGTATTGCGGAACAATCGTGTATTTGTCCGTTTTAGAACCGTCCATTCCGGTTTTGATATTCTTATTGATTTTCTCAATCAATTGCGGATCGTAAATCTCTAAAGCAGCTGGAGCTACTGGTTTTGGTAATGAAAATAAATCTAAATTTCCATTTCCATTTACAGACACATTCAGTTCAATGGTTTCGTTGGCTTTAACGGTTGTTTTACTTGGTGTAACTTTGAAATCAAATTTCCCGACAGCTCCAGTAAAATCGACAGGTTGAGATTCTAACGGAAGTGGTTTTACATTGATTGTTTTAGTCCCAGTTGAATATTTTTTCTCACTAACTACAATTTCAGGTGAACCAAAAATATCATATCTGCCCGTTGTTGATTCAACCTGAAGATTTAATTCAAACGGATCCAGCGTTAATTTTCCTTCTTTTAAAGGAAGTAAAACTACTTTTTGTAAAACAATATATCGATATTCTTTTCCTTTGTATTGACCAACTTGAACACGCATTTCTTTCTCATCAATCAAATGACTCCAAAAGTTTTTATATTCAGGAATACCGGCAGATGCAATATTTCTTACACCTGCATTATGACTTACATATAATTTATAAACTATTGTAACAGGTTCATTTACATACGGATTTGTATTCGATATTTCTCGTTCTAAGAAAATACCTTCACCAATTTTACTTGGATCGATCTGCGGTTGCCTTTGGGTTTGTCTGCTTGTATAACCACCATAACCATAATTTTGTTGTTGACGCTGTTGTTGCTGAACAGCATCACCAACTTTGATTGACACAGTATTAGATTTATAAACAGTTCCTTTGTATTCTATGGTTGCCGCACCAATTTGTAAAGTTCCTTTTTTCTCAGGAATTAAATAATACGAATAACTTTTATTGAAAGAAGTTTTTCCGTTTATCCACGATTGGCTAACTGATTGCATAGGACCGCCAACAACTTTGAAGTTGTCAAAGTTGGGTGGGTTAAAATTATCTCCATCTTGGTTCATAGTAAACCGAACTTCGATACGTTCATTAATTCCTATACTATTTCTACTTACTTCAGACACAAAAGTGAACTGACTCCAAGCTAATGGAGAAAAAAGCAACATTAATGCACAACAAATATTTGTTATAAATCTCATTTTCTTACCAGTCTTTTGTATTGTTTACTTTAACAGGTTTACCTTCACGTTCACGACCTTGAACTCGTTCTCTAACTTTTTGCTCTTGGTTGTTTAAAGCATTCAACATGTTTTCCATTTGTTGTTTGCTTTGATCTTGTTTTTGTTGTTGAGGATCTTGTTTTCCTTCATCTTTTTTGTCGTCTTTTTTATCTTGGTCTTTCTTGTCGTCGCCTTTATCTTTTGGATCGTTCTTGTCTTGATCTTTTTTATCGTCTTTCTTATCCTGATCCTTATTGTCTTTGTTATCTTTATTATCCTTGTTGTCTTTATTATCCTTGTTATCTTGATTTTGATTATCTTTCTGCATTTGTTTTGCTAATGCGAAATTATATCTCGTTTCCTCATCATTCGGATTATTTCTCAAGGCATTTTTATAAGCTTCAACAGCAGCTCCGTAATTTTTTTGCTTCATATAAGCATTTCCTAAATTGTGAAAAATTCGATGCTTTTCATCTTTAGTTTTTGCCGATTTTAAAGCTTGTTGATATGAACCAATTGATTCATTGGTTTGATATTGACGATAAATCGCATTTCCTTTATCATAAGCTGCAAACGTGCTTTTATCGTCTTGCGAAAATGCAGAACGATATAGAGCTTCAGCTTGCGCATAATTTCTGGTATTATATTGTTTATTTCCTTGAACGATTTGCGTTGCTGGTTTTTGAGCAAACATTTGTACGGAAACAAAACTTAGAAGTATTAAAAGTACATTTTTCATTTCCTAAAATTATTTTTCGTTAAAGATGTTTCGTTTTGCCAACCAAGAAGTTTTTCTTTCCAAAACAAATAAATCTAATATTAATAAAAGCAAAGCAAATCCTATAAACCATTGGAATTGCGATTGGAAATCGGCAATTTGTTGTGATTCAAAATCAGATTTTTCAATATTTTGTAACGCTTGATTAACCAAGTCAACTACTTCTTTGGTATTGCTTCCGTAAATAAATTTACCTCCAGTTTCTTTCGCAATTTCCTCTAAAGTACTTTTATCTAGTTTCGTAATTACAGTATTTCCTTCAGCATCTTGTTTGTAACCCGTAACTTTTCCGTTTACTTTAAGTGGAATTTGACCTCCGTTTTCAGTTCCAACTCCGATGGTGATGATTTTAATTCCTTTGGCTTTTGCGATTTCAACGGCTTCAGAAATTCCTTCGCCGTGATCTTCACCATCCGAAATTAAAATCATTAATTTCCCTGTATTTGGATCATCGAAATATTCACTTCCAACTTGAATTGCATCGCTCAATGCTGTACCCATTGATGAAACCATATCGGTATTCATATCCTGAAGGTACATTTTTGCCATATTATAATCTGTAGTAATTGGCAACATCGGGAAAGCTGTTCCGGCATAACCCACAATTCCGATTCGGTCTGAACCTAAGTTGTTAATGATTTGAGAAACCAATTGTTTTGTTTTGGCCAAACGGGAAGGAGCAATATCTTCTGCCAACATACTTTTTGAAACGTCAATCGCAAAAACGATATCAATCCCTTGACGTTTTACAGTTTCTAGTTTTGTTCCAATCTTTGGATTTACGATTCCAATCACCAAAAATAAAACAGCAGCAAGCGCAATCACGGCTTTTACAATTCCTTTTGAAGTTGATGCATCTGGAGCTAATTTCTTTAGGAAATCTCCCGAACCAAATTCAGCAATCTTTTTCTTTTTCCAAAGTGTATTCCATACAAATATTGCTGCTAAAACAGGTAGTAGTAGCAATAAATAAAAATACTTTGCATTATCGAATTCCCACATATTTATATAAATCCTTTGAAAATTGTACGTCTTAAAATCAATTCAATCAAAAATAAAATCAAAGCTAATAAAGCTAACGAACGGAATAATTCATTTCGTTGAACGAATTTTTGTTCATCAATTTTTGTCTTTTCTAATTGATTGATTTCGTTATAAATTTCTTTTAACGATTGATTATCTGTTGCTCTAAAATATTTTCCGCCGGTTGTTTTAGCTATTGATTTCATTAAAGCTTCGTCGATTTCAACCTTCATTTTTTTGAATTGAATCTTACCATCTGGCGTAATTGCATAAGGAGAATCGGCCATACCGTTGGTACCAATTCCAATCGTATAAACTTTAATTTTATATTCTTTAGCGATTTCTGCTGCCATCATTGGGTCAACCAAACCAGTATTATTCACTCCATCTGTAAGTAAAATCGCAACTCTACTTTTTGCTGGACTGTCTTTTAAACGATTCACAGCTGTTGCTAATCCAACACCAATTGCTGTTCCATCTTGAATGATTTGATCATACTTAACATCGCGCAAAGCATTCAACAAAACATTTTTATCACTCGTAACTGGCGCTTTTGTATAAGCTTCGGCAGCATAAACCACCAAACCTAAACGGTCGTCTGTACGTTCTTTAACAAAATCTCCAGCGACAACTTTTAAAGCTTCTAAACGATTTGGTTTTAAATCTTTGGCAAGCATCGAACCCGAAACGTCCATTGCCATAACCATATCAACTCCGTTAGTTGATTTTGTTTTTGTACTTGTATCAACAGTTTGAGGACGAGCTAAAGCTACAATCAAAGCTGAAATCGCAAGTAAACGCAAAGCAAAAAGTGCAGGTTGTAATTTAGCTAACAATGTTTTCTTACCTTGAAATCCTTTGACCGAGCTGATTTTTAAAGCTACGTTCTGTTTGTTTTTGTTCTTAATCCATAGATAAACTAAAACTGGTAACAACAGAAATAACCAAAAAAATATCGGATGTAAAAAAGTTATATTACTCATTGTTTATGTTTAGTTGTATCGATTCAATTACTCTACGAGCGATTTTAGTACCAAATTCATCACCAATTTGGCTTAGAATAGTAACTTCTTGAACTCCGTTTGATTGTATGAAAAGATACGTTTCAAACTGAAGATTTTGCTCTTTATTAGTTACCGGATTTACAATAGAAAACGTTCCTACACCACGAACACCATTGATTCCTTCTTGATTGAAAGATTCTTGTTCTGATTTGATGTTTTTCGCTCCCATCGATTTTTCCAATAATTGTAATTTACCTTTTAATAAATCTTCTGGCGTAGCACTTTCATCTGTTTTCATTGCAGTAGTATTTACTGTAATCGTCAAATCTGTTTTTAGATTTGCATAAACGAAAGTCGCTGTATTGCTCTGTAAATTTTCAGTTTTCTCATTTGTATTTCCAACACGAGTTAAAACTTCTGGAGTCGAAAGTTTTATTCCTGGAAGTCCGTAATCACTAGTAACCCATTCTTCTTTTTCGTATAAAGATTTGTTGGTTTGGAACCAATTGATTTGCATTCCTTCCATTACCGAATTGTATAAATAAACACTTCCAGTAACTAAGATTAAAAAGGCAGAAACCGCAATTGGAATCCAAGTACGAACTTGTTTTCTCTTTCTAAAACGTTGTTCTCTTAACTTTACACGTAACGATTGTTCTTCTGCAAAACGAGGTAAAGCTTTATCAATAGATAACGAAATGGTTTCTGTAACTTTTCTGTCCGATTCGATTTCGCTCATTTGAGGATCGGCTTTAGCAAATTTCACTAAATCGGCATTTTGCAACAAACGTTTTAAATCGTTTACAATTTCTTTACTTAATTTGATTTTTTTCTCTTTAATCGTTTTCTGAAGATGTAAAATGAGTTCGGCAGTTGTAGATTCTTTTGCAGGAATATCAAAAACTTCTTCGATGTAATCTCTGGTAATATCAGTCATTTCAGAATAATACGATTTTACATCGCCATTCATAATCAAACGTTTTCCGTCTAAAAGTTGTAATTGCTTTGAAATTTTTTCCAATGGAGTTTTGAACAAATCATCTTCTGTCAAGTTTTTCTCTTGACGTTTTTTGATGATATAATAAGTCAAAAATCCAAATCCAAGACAAAGAACTAATGCAATGATATAATAGATAATTTTAGAAGTATCTGTTGAACTTCCTAAATTGGTTTTAATATCATACATCGGTTGTTTTAATGTATCAACAGCAATATTAGTTACTTCAACATCGAAAATATCAGTTTGATAATTTTTACCATTAATCAAAACAGATAATCTTGGAACGGCATATTTTCCTGAATCGAATTGTGTTAAGGTATATTTTTTAATCAATTCCATTTTACGATCATTTAAAATCGTATCAATTGGAGTTGCTTCTAAAACCTCAAACGGACCAATCATTTTTTGCTCCGGAAAAACAACTTTATCATTTTCGTTGGCATTTGCTTTAATCGTTAAATTAAAAGCAGAACCAATTTTGATTTGAGTTGAATCTACTTGCGATGTTACAGGATTCTGTGCGAACATCTGTAAGTTTATTCCGAATATAATTAATAAAAAAATGTGTTTCAAATTCATTTTATCTTGCTTTAAAATAAGCTAATAATTTTTTAACGTAACTTTCGTTAACACTAGAATTGATAGTTCCTGCACCAGATTTTGTAAATATATTTTTGAAATATTTTTCCATTTCATCAAAATGCTTTGCATAACCTAAACGAACTTCTTTATCGTTTGTGTTAACCAAAATTTCTTCACCAGTTTCGGCATCCTGCATTAAAACTAAACCAACGTTAGGCATTTCTTTTTCACGTTCATCGTAAATTCTAATTCCGGTGATGTCGTGTCGTTTGGCAACGATTTTCAATGTTTTCTCGTAATCATGAGATTGAAAATCAGAAATCATAAAAACAATGGCTTTCTTTTTCATCACTTTAGAAAGATATTCTAAAGCTTGTGAAATATTAGTTTTGTTGCTTTTAGGCTCAAACTGAATCAACTCACGAATGATTCTCAAAACATGAGATTTTCCTTTTTTTGGAGGAATGAATAATTCAATTTGGTCTGAAAATAAAATCAATCCAATTTTATCGTTGTTTGTTGTAGCCGAAAAAGCTAAAGTTGCTGCAATTTCAGTAACGATATCGTTTTTAAACTGCGCACTTGAACCGAAGTTTTGAGAACCACTTATATCAACCATTAACATTAAAGTCAATTCGCGTTCTTCTTCAAAAACTTTGATATATGGTTCGTTATAACGAGCGGTAACATTCCAATCAATTGCTCGAATGTCATCACCATATTGATATTGTCTTACTTCGGCAAAAGACATTCCTTTCCCTTTAAACGAAGTATGGTATTCGCCAGAGAAAATATGATCGCTTAATCGACGGGTTTTAATCTCGATTTTTCGAACTTTCTGTAAAATATCTTTTGTTTCCATTTAATCTTTTTGAGTTGTACAAAGGTTCTACTTGCTCAACGAAATCATTAAGCAAGTAAGATTTTATAGTTACTAATTCTAAGATTATGGAACTTGGATTTCGTTTACGATTTTGTTGATAATATCAACAGAAGTTACATTTTCAGCCTCAGCTTCGTAAGTAATTCCAATTCTGTGACGTAATACATCGATTACCACCGCACGAACGTCTTCTGGAATTACGTAACCTCTGCGTTTAATGAAAGCATAACATTTTGCCGCTAAAGCTAAATTGATACTTCCACGAGGCGAAGCTCCGTAGCTGATAAAAGGTTTTAAGCTATCTAATTTAAATTGTTCTGGATAACGAGTTGCGAAAATAATATCTAAAATATATTTTTCAATTTTCTCGTCCATATAAACTTCTTTCACAGTTTCTTGCGCTCTTAAAATTTGTTCAACAGAAACCACAGGATTGATTGTAGCTGTTTTTCCAGATAAGTTTTGACGCATAACCAAACGCTCTTCTTCTAACTTTGGGTAATCAATTACCGTTTTCAACATAAAACGGTCCATTTGAGCTTCTGGCAACGGATATGTTCCTTCTTGTTCAACTGGATTTTGAGTTGCCATTACCAAGAATGGTTTCTGTAATTTATGAGTTGTTTCACCAATCGTAACTTGCTTTTCTTGCATGGCTTCTAACAAAGCAGATTGTACTTTTGCTGGCGCACGATTTATCTCATCGGCAAGTACAAAGTTTGCGAAAATAGGTCCTTTTTTTATAGTGAAATCGTTTTCTTTGATATTGTAAATCATCGTTCCAACTACATCGGCTGGCAATAAATCTGGAGTAAACTGAATACGACTAAAAGAACCGTGAACTGCTTTTGATAAGGTGTTAATTGCTAAAGTTTTTGCTAATCCAGGAACACCTTCTAACAAAATGTGACCTTGACCTAACAAACCAATTAATAAACGATCAATCATATAACGTTGACCTACGATGTTTTTATTCATTTCTGAAACTAAAAGATCAATAAAAGCACTTTCTCTTTCAATTTTTTCGTTAATAGATCTGATGTCAGTAGTTATTGTTGTTGCTTCCATATTTGTTTAAAAATCTCTTATTTATTATTTACAATGCAAATAGATTAATTTTTTTTGTTTTTTGTTGTTAACAGACGGTTAAAATAAAACCAAATGAATAATTTTAAGTGATATTTATGAATTAATTTTTATATTTTTAAGACTAAAAATCAAGACATGATAAATAAACGCCTGCTTATAAAGAATTTGCTAGCTCATTTTGATGAAAACAGCTTTTTCGATAAAAAAAGGCAGCTAAATTTACACACAAAAGAAGGCAAAGCAAAATTTTTAAAACATATTTGTGCTTTATCAAATTCCAACCCTAATAACAACTCGTATATCGTTGTGGGTGTTGAAGATACGGATAATGAAATAACTGGAACAGACTTTTATGATGACAGTAATATTCAACATTTAGTGAATGCATTTTTAATGAATTCACCTAAAATAGTTTACGAAAACGTCAGATTTCCTCATTTAAGTTCTAATAAAGTTGTTGGATTGGTTACTATTTTTCCGAATAAGGAAGTTAGTTATTTCAAAAACAAAATCTGTTTAATTGAACAATATGCAGCTTTTTCAAGAATTGGGAGCAACACTGTTCCTCATTACGAACAACAACTTTTTGATAATAAATTGGTTGTTGAATCCATTGAAAATAATTCTAGAAATGACCTCAAACAAACCATAACCGATGTTTTAGATTTTATCAATGTTACGCACGTCAATCGTCATCCGAGATATGAAGTTTTCAAAGAATATTTTGTGCTTTGTTGGGCAGGAAACGTAAAATGGATTCGCGGGAAACGTTTTCTTTCACGAGTTGATATTTTTTTAGTAAATGAACATTTGAATTTATTTTATTCAGAATTAGACGAAGTGACAATTGAATACAACGAAAACGAATTTGTAATAACTGAATACATCAAACTTGGATTGAAAGAAGCAACGTCATATTATCCATTCAGTAAACAAACGATTACTTTTTATGATAATGTAACCTATTCGATTAATTCTGAATTGATTTTTGAACTACCAAAATACAATCGAAGGTTATTACATCATATTTACAATTCAAATTTGGTTCTCATTCGAAAATTAAAAAACAACGAACCTTTCACATTTTCCGAAGAACGAGATTTAGAGCATCTATCTCATTCTATGATGATTTGCTATTTAAACGGGTTTTCTGAAGCAAAAAACGATTTGATAAACTGCAAAGAACTTTTAAAGAATTCACAAAATCCGATGCTTTTTATTTCATTTAAAGAAGTTATGCGTATCTTACGCAAGTTGAAATATGAAACAATTAAAAATGATTAACACTTTTGTAATCGGAGATATTCACGGTGGATTAAAAGCTTTGCAACAAGTTTTAGAACGTGCAAATATTTCCCAAAACGACAAACTGATTTTCCTTGGTGATTACGTTGATGGTTGGAGCGACACAGCAAATCTTATCGATTTTTTGATTGACTTAAAAACCAAACAAGATTGTATTTTCATGATGGGAAATCACGAAGAAATGGTTTTGAAATGGTTAAAAGGTGAAGAAGACAATGAACTTTGGCGATTTCATGGCGGACAATCAACTGTTGATATTTACGAAAAAGTTTCAGAAGAACGCAAAGAAAAACACATTAAATTCTTATCGGAATTAGAAGATTATCATATTGATGATAACGACCGGTTGTTTATTCATGCTGGATTTACAAATTTGAAAGGAGTTTATTTTGAATTCTTTAAAGGTATGTTTTGGTGGGACAGAACGCTTTGGGAAACTGCTATGGCATTAGACAAAAACATTCCCGAAGATGATTTTCGTTATCCTTCAAGATTTAAATTATATCATGAAATTTTTATTGGTCACACACCAACAACACGTTTCAATGAATTGAAGCCAATGAATTTCGCAAACGTTTGGAACATTGATACGGGAGCTGCTTTTAAAGGTAAACTTACCATTATGAACGTTGAAACGAAAGATTTTTGGCAAAGCGATTCTTTACCTGATTTATACCCAAACGAAAAAGGACGAAATATTTAACCAAATAAAATATTCATATATTTGTATCACGAAAAATAGATTTTTTATGAAAAAAATAGCAATAATTGCATGCTTTCTAGGTGGAATTTTTTCTTCACAAGCACAAAAATTAAACGAAGTTAAATGGAATGTTTTAAATACCATTGTTAACACTTCTGTTGAACTTGGATACGAACATTTTATTGATACTGATCAATCTGTAGGTGTAGATTTAATGATTAACGACCGTTTTTCATACTACGGAGAAAATAGTAAAGAAGGTAAATACAAAAAATTCAACACAAATAGTGTGGCTGTAAATTATAATTTTTATTTCGGTGGGAAAGATGGGGAACATGCTTCTGGATTCTATGCTTCTCCTTTCTTAAAATATCGTTTTGGAACTTATGACCATGATATTAAAGTTGGAGACGGAATCTTACGTGCTGAAACAGATATGAATTCTTTTATATTAGGAGTTGGCGCTGGTTATAAATTAGTAAAAAATGATTCATTTACAATTTCACCATTTGTAAATATCGGAAGAGATTTCAGTAAAGTTGTTGTCGAAGAATTTAGTGGAATCGAAATCAATGCTGGTGTAAATATCGGATATCGTTTTTAATGAATATTTAAAATCATATATTTTGGTCGGATTATTTCCGACCATTTTTTTTAAACTTCTTTTAGATTTTTATCTAATTTATCGACTTGTTCATCAACAGCTTCCAAAGTCATTTGATACCATTCTTCCATCATCGGATAAACCAACTTTGAAAAATCTTCAATTGGATGATAAAAAAGTGATTTATTCAAAGTTTCTTCAGTTGCTATATAATGATTGTAATTGATTTTCTGAAATAAATTCAAAACAACACTTATAATCAAAATCATTTTCAAGCCAAGAAAAACGGCACCAGCCAAACGATTCAATCCACCTAAAGCAACTGTTTTAATTATTTTTGTCAAGGCTTTTCCTAATAATTGAATTGCAATTAAAACCAAAAGAAACGTAAATACAAAAGCACAAATCGTAACTACGTTTGCATTCCATTGTGTCTTTTCAAGAATCCAATCCTTAAACAAAAAAGAAAACTTCAACGATAAAAAAACTCCGACAATCAAAGATACCAACGATATCAATGCAAGAACCAATCCTTCTTTAAAACCTTTATATAAAGCGTAACCAATTAAACACGCAATAATAATATCAACTACCAACATAAAAATAAAATATAAGTAAAGATATAAAACCGTAAACATTTAAATTACAACTTTTGATACTATCTTTGCAACTTATTAAAAAACTATGGCAAGAGACGAAAAATTAAAAGAACGTTGGGAAGATTTGGTTTTAAAACTTTCTAATCAGTTTGCCGATGGTGATAAGTTAGATTTAGAAGAAATTATATATTTAATTGGCGTTCAAGAATTAGGACAATTCAAACGAAAATTTAAAAAAGACGACAAAGTAAATTTAATGCACATTGCCATTTGCAGGTTACTTTCTCCTTACGGATATTATCAATTCACACATTATGATGAAGATGGTTGGCCACATTACGACGTTCTAGAAGAACTTCCGCCTTTAAAAGCTGGTGAACAATCTGTATTAATGAAAGAAGCAATTGTAGGATATTTTTTGGAGAACGAATACATTAATTAATTTTAATTAAAAATAACGATTGTAATTTTTAGTCTAAAACAAAAATAGTAACTTTGTTACAACTACTTCGAACAGCAAGATGATAGACAAAATTAAAGAGTTAATTGGTGAAGCGCAAGCATTTACTACCGATAACAAAGAAACATTAGACGCATTTAGAATTAAATTTATTTCTAAAAAAGGTTTAGTTAACGAAATATTCGCCGAATTTAAAAATGTACCAAACGACCAAAAGAAAGATTTTGGACAAGCAATCAATACATTAAAAAATACGGTTGAAGAAAAAATCAAAAGCATTCAAGAAGCTTTAGAAGCAAAAGAAGAATCAAACGGTTTTTTTGGAGATTTAACTCGTCCAGGAACTCCAATTAGTTTAGGTTCTCGTCATCCAATTTCGTTAGTGAAAAATCAAGTAATTGAAATTTTCTCTAACATTGGTTTTAATGTTTCTGAAGGTCCAGAAATCGAAGACGATTGGCACAACTTCGAAGCATTGAATTTCCCAGCGCATCACCCAGCACGTGATATGCAAGATACATTCTTTGTTCAGATGAATCCAGACCAACTGTTGCGTACACACACTTCGTCTGTACAAACACGTTATATGGAAAACAACAAACCGCCAATTCGTACCATTTCTCCAGGACGTGTTTTCCGTAACGAAGCAATTTCATCTCGTTCTCACTGTATTTTCCATCAAGTGGAAGGTTTATATATTGACAAAGATGTTTCGTTTGCTGATTTGAAACAAACGTTAATGTACTTTACAAAAGAAATGTTCGGAAAATCGAAAATCCGTTTACGTCCATCATATTTCCCTTTTACAGAGCCAAGTGCTGAACTTGATGTTTATTGGGGATTAAAAACCGAAACCGATTACCGCATCACAAAAGGTACAGGTTGGTTAGAAATTATGGGTTGTGGAATGGTTGACCCTAATGTTTTAAAAGCTGTTAACATTGACTCAAACGAATATTCTGGATTTGCTTTCGGTATGGGAATTGAACGTATGGCAATGTTGTTATATCAATTAGGCGACATTCGTATGTATTTTGAAAATGACGTTCGTTTCTTAGAGCAATTCAAATCGAATTTCTAAAACAGGAATAATCATAAATAGAATCCTTGGTTTTTTAACCAGGGATTTTTTTATTCTATAATTTTTCTTCGATTCAATTATTTTTTATTCGGAAAAGGTTTTCACGACTCCATTTCCAAAACGAGAGTAGTAATGAAAAAAGATTTCGAACAAGGTATATTAAAGAATAAATCAACATAAAGTTTTCATTTCTAATAATTAATTCGTAAATTAGTAAGCCAACTTATTAAAATTGAATTAATTATGAAAAAGACTACTTACCTTTTTTTGTTATTCCTATGTGGAATTTTTACAAATTTATCTGCTCAAACAGCTTCTCAAACCTTGGTTACGAACCAATGGCAATTAGAATTATTAGTTATAAATGGTGATACTATCCCGATGCCAGCTACAGTAAATGTAATTGATATGATATCTAATGAAACATTACTATTAATGGCAAATGTAACAAGACTGACATTTTTACAAGAAAATGATTCAATTTACAAATTAAGCAGTTCAATGCCATATGCAAGTGCAAGTGCATATTATAATGTTACTAATACATCTATAAATATTTCTAATTTCGGACCATTCACTAGCTCATCGAGCAGCTCTGATGATTTCATCTATGAAGATTTCAAATCTGAATATATAAACAATTATGCAGGACCATACGGAGGTGGAGCTTACACAATTACAGCAAACCAATTAAGATTGGGGAATGCGACAACTTATGGGATTTTTGGAATTTATGATGCTTGTAACTCATTAAACAGTCCATTTGGAAATCCGACTCAAAACTTAATATCTGGCCAAATGTTGAGTGATTTAGTAGTTTCTCCAGGTGAAGGTTATGAATTAACTTGGTATGCAGATGCAGATTTAACAATCGAATTACCAGCAAATACAGTCGTAACAGCAACAACTTATTATGTAGTTCAATTTAACGAAGACTGTACAAGTATTCCATTACCTGTAACAGTAACAATTACACCTACTGCAGGATTAAACGATGAACAATTAGCGAATTTAAATATCTATCCAAATCCAGCAACTGATGCAATTAATATTAGTTATCCAACTTCTATTGAGAACATTGAAATGTTTGATTTAACTGGAAGAAAAATACTTTCTAAAACAGTTTCAGAAAAAGAAACACAATTAAACATCAGTCATTTAAATTCTGGAATTTATATCTTAAACATCAAAACAGATGAAGGTTTAGGTTCAAAAAGAATCATCAAAAAATAACAAATAACAGAAAGCTCTTGAAATTCAAATCAAGAGCTTTTTTATTTGACTTATTCTTTCGGAAACAAACGTTTTATTCCAATTAAATAAAACAACAATCCAGGAAGTAAAATAATCAAACCTTCTAAAAAAACAAAAACGACTCCAAAAAGAAGCATCCAAATAGCTTTTTCAACAACTTTCATTTGAGTTGATTTCAACATCAAAAAATAAGCTATTAATAAAACTAAAGCAGAAAATAATTTCCCAATAAACATCAAACTATTTCCATTTAAAAACCCAATCGCAATATGTGTTATTTTGAATAAAGCACCAAAAAGCATGATAATGACATTCAAGAAAAAAAGAATTCGATACAATCTTAACATGATTTGATTTTTAGGAATATTTTCAAATATAGAAAAAAATTAAACCAAGAAACGTAAGACCAAGAAAACAAAATTATTTTCTAAAAAATACACTAATTTTACCTTTTCCGAGTTATATCTATTTATGAGAGTTTTGTATTTGTTTCTGGTATTTTTCTTTTTTTCTATTGCTTCGGCACAAGAAATAAATAGCTTGTATCAAAACAAAAGATTCTCAAGTCAAGATAGCATCATACAATTAGAAAATGTAGCTTTAAACAATTCGTATTTTGAGGTTCTGGACCTAGATGGAAAACCGATTACAACTGAAAAATATCAAATTGATTTTGAAAAAGGAATTTTAAAACTACAACAAATTCCAAATGATTCGATTCAAGTTAACTATCTAAAATATCCAGATTTTCTAACCAAAACGTATTCTATTTACGATAAAAATCGAATGGTTTCAAATGAATCTGGTGCAGCATTATTTGTTGTTCCTGAAAAGAAAAAAAGTACCTATATCCCTTTTGATGGTTTAAATACGGACGGAAGTATCACACGAGGAATTACCGTTGGAAACAATCAGAATATGGTTACCAATTCCAATTTAGATTTACAAATCACCGGAAAACTTTCAGATAAAGTCAGCCTTAGAGCTTCTATACAAGACAGCAACGTTCCATTACAAAACGGCGGATATTCTCAAAAAATAGATGAGTTTGACCAAATTTTTATTGAACTATTTGGGAAAGATTGGTCAATAAAAGCTGGTGATTTATTTATAGAAAATAGAAAATCCATGTACATGAACTTTAATAAAAAAGTACAAGGAATTGCTACCAAATTCACATTTGAAGGAGAAAAATCCAAAACTGAGATTGAAGCAGCAGCAGCTTTGGCTCGTGGGCAATATGCAAAAAGTAATTTCATAGGTCAAGAAGGAAATCAAGGTCCATACAAACTTAAAGGAACAAATGGAGAACTTTATATTTTAATTATTTCGGGTTCAGAAAAAGTTTATGTAAACGGTCGTTTGTTAACACGTGGCGAAAACAATGATTATGTGATTGATTACAATTCAGGCGAAATTAGATTTACTTCGCTTTTTCCAATTACTGCAGATATGCGAATTGCCATCGAATATCAATATACCGACAGAAATTACACACGCTATTTGGGTTATGGCGGAATAAATCATAAAACAAAAAGTTGGGATTTTTCTGGTTATGTTTACACCGAAAGCGATATTAAAAATCAACCACTGCAACAAAATTTAAACGAAGAACAAATTAAAATTTTACAAGAAGCAGGCAATGATGTCAATCAAATGTTGGCTCCATCTGCTTATGAAGATACGTATTCCGAAAACAAAGTTCTGTATAAAAAAGAAGATTTTAATGGAACTGAAATTTTTGTTTATTCAAATAATCCAGACGACCAATTGTATTCGGTTGCTTTCACTTTTACGGGAGCTAATTTAGGAAATTACGAATTAGCAAGTACTTCAGGAATCGGAAAGATATATCGGTATGTAGAACCAATTGGCGACCTTCCGCAAGGTAGTTACGAACCTGTTTCAAGACTTATAGCTCCAACAAAATTGACGGTTGCAACGGTGATGACCAAATACAATCCAGACGAAAAAACTTTGATTAATTTAGAAGTTGCGATGAGTAATAATGACCAAAATTTATTCTCATCGATTGATGACCAAAACAATAAAGGTTGGGCAGGAAACATCAACGCAAAACAGCGTATATTATCCCAAGCAATTACTTTAGATGCTTTTGCGAATGTTCAGTTTGTACATAAAAATTTCCGTCCGATTGAACGTTTGTATTCCATTGAATTCGACCGTGATTGGAATCTAGAAACGCAATTCGGAAATCAAAATATTATTACAGCAGGACTGACTGCAAATCTAAATCCGCAAAGTCAGATTACCTATCAATTTGATAGATTGGAATTCACTAAATCATACGAAGGTTATAAAAATACATTAACTGCGAATTACAATAAAAATGGATTAGTTGCACAAACAAATTCAAGTATGTTAAGTGCAAATTCAACAACAAATCAAACCAATTTCATCAGAAGTAGTTCCAAAGTGGTTTATAAGAAAAATGAAAAATGGATTGGTTTCAATTTTGATTTAGAAGATTATCAAATTAAAAATAAAGATTCAAAAGAGTTTCAATCATCAAGTCAACGTTTCTTTCAAACCGATTTGTTTATTGGTCGTGGTGATAGTGCCAAAATGTATATCGAATTGGGTTATCAATTTCGTGCAAACGATAGTTTACAAGATAATCGTTTACAACGAACTACACAAGCGAATGCCATTTATGTAAAATCTCAAGTTTTCAAAACAAAAACTTCAGACTTGAATGTGTATGCAAACTATCGAATTTTAGATTATAAATACGGAAATTTACCAACAGAAAATACTTTGAATTCTCGCATTGCATATAACGACCGATTCTTTAAAAATTTAATTCAAACAGCAACTGTTTATGAAAATACTTCAGGAAGCATTGCCCAGCAAGAATTTACATATCTTGAAGTTGAAGCTGGTTTAGGAACACACATGTGGAATGATTATAATGGAAATGGTGTTCAAGAATTAGAAGAGTTTGAAGTTGCTCTTTTTCCAGACCAAGCAAAATTTGTTCGTTTGTATTTGCCGAATCAAGTTTATTTACGAACACATCAAACCAAGTTTTCTGAAGCATTGAATATCAATTTTAGTATTTGGCAAAACGATTCAGGTTTTAAAAAATGGATTAGTAAATTCCATAATCAAACCACGTATTTAATTGATAAGAACGTTTTGAGAAATGGTCAAGAAATTCAATGGAATCCGTTTACGAAAAACGACGAAAGTTTGGTTTCAACAAATGAGAATTTCAGAAACAATTTTTACTTTAATCGTTCAAAACAACGTTATTCAACCACGTATTCATACATTCAAAATCGAACAAAAAACCTTTTAAATTCAGGAAGTGTTGAAGGGAAATTAAAAACTCATCAATTTCAATTTACTCATTTGGTAAAGAAACTTTGGTTGTTTAACTTTATTACAAAAGCAGAAAATGCCAATTCGGTTTCAGAGAATTATAGCGAGAAAAATTATCAAATCGATTCATACACATTACATCCAAAAGTTTCGTATTTGTTTTCAAACCAAGCAAGTGTAGATATTTTCTATGAATACAAAAACAAATTCAATAATTTAAATAATTTCGAAACATTAGACCAACATCGAATTGGAGCTTCGTTTACTTATAACAGTATTAAGAAATTTTCTATGAATGGAGAATTATCTTACTATGAAAATAAATTTGTCGGAAATCAATTTTCGCCCGTTGCCTTTCAAATGTTAGAAGGATTACAACCTGGAAAAAACATCACTTGGCGTTTTCTTATTCAAAGAAATTTGACCAAATATTTAGATTTAAATGTAAACTACCAAGGTAGAACATCAGAATCAGCAAATACCATTCACACAGGAACAATTCAATTAAGAGCGTTCTTTTAATCTAGATTAATTGCATATCAAATAAATAGTTCTATTTTTGTTATTCAATTTACTTTTAAAAATATGAAAAAAGTTTTTCTTTTAGCAATTGCAGTTGCATTTACTTTTGCATCATGTAATAAAGATACTAAAGCTGAGGCTACAACAGATGCAACAGCTACAGAAACAAATGCAGCTCACGAAGACCATACAGGACATGACCATGGAACAGAAGCACCTGTTGCAAACGAGGCTACTCCAGGTCAACCGGTTTCAGGTCAACCAGCGACAAACGCTCCAGCAGCAACTAATGCTCAAGGAGTTAAATTAAATCCTCCTCATGGACAACCAGGTCACCGTTGCGAAATTGCAGTTGGCGCACCTTTAGACGGAAGTGCTGCACCTGCAAAAACTGCTCCAACTCCAGCTCAACCACAAGCTCAACCTGCAAGTGGTAAAGGATTTTTAGGTTCTGGAAATGCACAAACACAAGCGGCTCCAACACAGCAAGCTGCTCCAACTGCTCAAAAGCCAGCTCCACAACAAACTGCTCCAGGAATGCAAGGAAAACCAAATCCTGCTCACGGACAGCCAGGTCACCGTTGCGACATTCAAGTTGGACAACCATTACCATAATAACTAATTAGTTAAATCGTTTATTTTGGAACTTTACATTCCTAATTAAAAGATTATTAACTACGAGATAAACAAAAAGCGATTGAAATTCAATGAAGTTTCAATCGCTTTTTTATTTTTGAAATAAGGCTAAAATTAAATTTCAGCCAATTTTGTTTTCAGATTTTCCAACATAGTTGTAGTCATCTTTTTCATATCGAAATCATGACTCCAACCCCAATCTTTTCTTGCTTCTGAATCATCGATACTTGAAGGCCAAGAATCAGCAATAGCTTGACGGAAATCTGGTTCATAAGAAATTGTAAAACCGTTTTGCTCTTCTGCAATACAAGTAGCAAGCTCTTTTGGAGTAAAGCTGATTGCAGATAAATTATAAGAAGAGCGAATTTTAACATCTTCTTTTTTTGCTTGCATAATTCCGATAGTTGCTTTGATAGCATCATCCATATACATCATTGGCAAACCTGTTTCTTCAGAAAGGAAACATTTGTATGTATTGTCTTCGATTGCTTTGTAATAAATATCAACTGCATAATCCGTTGTTCCGCCACCAGGTAGCGTTTTCCAAGAAATTAAACCTGGATAACGAATACTACGAACATCAACACCAAATTTATTAAAGTAATATTCACACCAACGTTCACCAGCTTGCTTAGAAATTCCGTAAACCGTTGAAGGTTCCATAACCGTATATTGAGGTGTGTTATATTTAGGAGTTGTAGGTCCGAAAACAGCTATACTTGAAGGCCAGAAAATTTTCTTGATTTTATTTTCTTTAGCTAAGTTCAACACATGGAAAAGTGAATTCATGTTTAAATCCCAAGCGAAAGCAGGATTTTTTTCGGCAGTTGCAGAAAGTAAAGCAGCCATTAAGTAAACTTCATCTACTTTGTATTTTTCTACAGCAGCAGTAACTTGTTCTAAGTTCATTGCATCAAGTACTTCGAAAGGACCAGTTTGAAAAACTTCTTGTTCTCCTTTTCTAATATCTGAAGCAATTACATTATCAATTCCATAAATTTCTCTAAGCTTTGCGGTTAACTCGGTACCGATTTGTCCGCAGGCTCCAATAATTAATATAGTTGTGTTCATGTTCGTTAGTTTGTTTTCAACAAATATAGTGCATTAAATAATTCTTTAAAATAAATTCAAATAATAAATATTTCATAAAAAACGTTCAAATTTCATCTTGTTTTGATTTTAAATATCGAATTGAAACAAAACTCAGTAGATTTTTCTAATTATATTTTAGAAATTAAGTTGTATATTTAATTACCAACACTTTACAAAATGAGGAAAATATTTTTATTCATATCCATTTTACTATTTAGCAATTCAAATTTTGCTCAAGAAATTATTAAACTTGACGAAAAGTACTTCATTGATTTTAATGAGATTTTTCGGAAAAACGGAATTATTGAAATTAGAGAATTGGTTAATTATGGAATTGAATTCGAGTATCCCGAACCACATAATGAAGAAGAAAGAAGTGAATTAATCGAAAAGAAAGAAATCATCGAGAAGCATTTAAAATTTTTAAACCTAAAAAAGGAAGCTATCTCTTAGAAGGAAAAGGTTTTACCATGCGTTTTGAGGTTAATGAAAAAGGTGAATTTATTGGAATTACGACAATCAAAATTATAATTGATTCTGAGAATTGCGAAATGAAATTTTCTTTTAAAAATGGAAGATTTACAACAGCTAATTTCAAAGATTCAAAAGGAAATACATTTATTACATATGAAGACATTGGCACTTACACCAAATTAAACCAATTTAATCGTGATGGAAAAATAAACCTAAGTATAATTGTACAAAAAGGAGATGAATATGATAAAGGTATTGAAATCTATTATTATCCGAATGGACAAATTAAGAGCGAAAGAGATAATAAAAAAATGACTTACACTAGCTATTACGAAGATGGTTCGGTTGAAGTACTTTCGGATTTGAACACAAATGAAAGTATTACTTTTGATGAAAACGGCCAAAAAAATTCAATTTCATATACGATAGATAATCAAATATATTTTACAGATGTTTACGAAAATGGTGAACACATACGCCAACATTTCACTAAGATTGATTCGGATATAACAACAACCTATTATTACAAAAACGATTACTTAGACTACATTACCATTGAAGATTTTACTAAAAACGAGGTCAGTAAATATGATAAAAATGGTATATTGATAGAAACAAAAAATATAACACCTATTCCTTTTTAATAATTTTATTCTTTCCGTTCAACATTGTCAATGTAAACTTCGCTTGGTGACAAATATTCTAAATTTTTTATTTTAACTTTTCTCATTTCGAAATCTCCTTCTTTATTGATTTAGAATAGTTAAAATAAAAAAATTAACAAGTGATTTATTTTCGTTTTACTAACGGATGATTTAAAGCACCGACTTCATTTCGGATAACTTCGTATTCATCTAGATTTTCAAAAAGTTTAGAAAGTGTAGCAAAATTATAAGTCCGAGTATCGAAACTTGGGTCAATTTTTCTAATATTTGCACCAACTGTAGAAATATAAGCAATTTCATTTTCGTCTGAAGAAATATCAAAAGCACGAGAAATGGTTTTATTGTCTTTATCAGAAAGAATACTGTTTTTCTTTTTGGATTTAGGAGTCACTTTTGGTATTTTACTTTTTGAGAGCGTTCCAACACGATTCGTTTTAATTTCGGGTTCTTTAACCTCAACAATTTTTGGTGTAATATTTTCTGTAAACGTAAAAATATCACAAGATTGCACGAAAGATTCTGGAGTTTTCTTTTCTCCAATTCCCATTACGAACAAACCTTCTTCACGAATCCGTTTTGCCAATCCTGTATAATCGCTGTCGCTAGAAACTATACAGAATCCTTCAACATTTTTGCTATGTAAAATATCCATTGCATCAATGATTAATGCTCCGTCGGTAGAATTTTTTCCAGTTGTGTAAGAGAATTTCTGAATTGGATTTATCGAATGCTGATTAATCAGAGCTTTCCAAGAATTCATTGCTTGCGAAGTCCAATCTCCATAAATTCGACGAATGGTCGCTTTGCCATATTTGGAAACTTCTTCAATGGTTTCTTTTAAAAGTTTGGGTTGTGCATTATCTCCATCAATCAGAATAGCAATGTTAAATTTCTTTTCGCTCATTATTTTTTAGCATTAAAATATCAGCTAAAAAACAGTTGTTTAAAAGCTCTAACTAAATTACTAAAAAATCAACATAAATGTTAAAAATAAATATTTTATTTAATTACATTTTCAACACGTTCCATTTTATCGAGTTTTGACAACGTTAATCGAATTATCGAATCTTGATTTGCTTTTAAATCATGAGGAATATTCGCGTCTAAAGTAATCAAATCACCTGCGTTCATTTCTTGTATTTCACCTTCAGAACCCAAATTAATAGAACCTTGTAAAACGTGAATCACAATCGAAAATGGCGCTTTATGCTCTTTCATCAATTGTCCTTTTGCTAACAAAATTCGAATTTCTTTTGAGAAAGAAGTTTCGATAATTACTTTGGTTTGAATGCGTTCTTGGTCAAAAACGACATCGGTATTAAAAGATTGTATTTTCATTTTTAGGTTGTATAAATTTTGAATCGTTATAATCAAATTTAAAATCGATATTTTCTGCCTTTATATATTTCATGATTTTATCGTTAAATTTCCAATATTCATATTTGGTCGAATATTGCAAATAGAAATCATATCGACCATATTGAAATGAGATAAAAATATTTGCATTTTTAGCCATTTCTTTTTCCGAATTCGAAATACCATCTTTCAAGAAAAAATTCCATAAATTGTTTTGAAAAACATCAAAATCAGAAGAATAGCCATCTAAATATCCTTTTTTGACTAAAGAAATTTCACCATCTTTATAAAGTAAAAACTTAAAATCTACCTGTTGATAATTGTAGTTATCCATTTTTGTTTTAGAAACGGCAATCAAAAAGCCATCTTCCAAAGTCCAATATTTTATATCGATATAGAAATCTACAGGCTTATTTTTTGCATAACTTTTTTCCATTTGAAGATAGCCCTTTTTTAGATTAAAACGCGATTCGAAATGTGAATCATTAACTTTCAATTTACGATTAGAAATCAGATTTCTTCGTTCAGATTCGGACAAATCGCCAACATAAACATCTGGAATAACATAATACAAATCCAATACATTTTGGGCATATCCAAAATTCAGAGTGAAGAATAAAATAAAAATTTGAATTAGCTTTTTCATAAGTGGTTGATTAGTTTTTATTTTCAACTATTCCTAACATTTGCAACTCTTGAATTGATTAAAACATGAAAATATAAATAACATTGTTATCTAAGTTAATAATCTTGATTTACATAAACCACTTTATCAGGAATTGAATATTCAATTTCTTGAAGATAGATTTTTATATTTTTGAAAATTAGAATATCGCCTCTTTCCAACGGCTTTAATTTGTCTTTAAGTTGAATAAATGACCTACTTTTATCAAAATCAGTAATTTCATATTTTTCATTTTGTTTGACATGAATTATCTCAAAAGTCCATTGCCAAATAAAATCTAAACAAACCAAATCATTAGACAAAAGCTGAAGATGATTGTGATTCAAGAAAATATTTACGTCTTGAATTCCAGATTTTAATCCGTAAAAATCTACATCAAATTGAATATCTTTTACATTGAAATTCTCTTTAAAAAGCAATTTTCCAGATTTATCAGCTACTGTAATTTGAAGATATCCAATTTTATCTGGACGAAGTATGTACATGTTTTTTTCAACATTTTCAATTTTTCCATTATTAGTCGCAACTACGTATGAATCTTTCATCTTACCAAAAATCGTTAAAGGATTATCTATCCTGTTTACAAAGTGTGTTTTTTTATCTTGTCGAATCCCAAATGGTTGCGCAAATGAAATATTAAAAATTCCGAAAAGAATGAGAAGTAAAATAGGTTTCATAAAAATCACACATTAAGAATTTTCTTCAATTTAAGTTCATAGCAACCGTTCAAATCGATACGCGTGATATCGTGAACATTTAACAAAACAAATTTTCTATCCAATGAAATCATGGTTCCATATTCTTGAATTACAATTGTTTCATTATCTAAATCGTGAATTTCTCCAATTAAGCAAACTTCAGAATCTAAGTCTTCAATATGAATGGTCAAAAAATCGAAATGTTTTTGAATACTTTCTAAAATTGAATGAATGGAATCTAAATCGATATTTGGTTTTACATCAAGCCTTTTCGAAACATCAATTACTTTAGCAATACTTTGAATTTCATTCCCTTCCCAGCGAATTCTAGAAATGTTTTCTAAAAAGAAAATAGTTAAACCATCGTAATTATTTTCATCATTAAAACGTTCAACAATCAGAAATTCATCATTATAATCTAAAACGAATCCAAAACTTGAACAATTATAAGCATCGGTATAAAAATCGGCTAACGTATTTGTTTCCTTTAATTGATTGAGAATTTTTGTTTTTACAGTCATTTTTTTATTTCTAATTTACAAAAAAAGCAAAGTCGAAACTTTGCTTTATTACATTTTATTTTATAACCATTGAAAAGAATTTGACCAATTATAAAACGCATCTACTTTTTCTTTGTTTTCTTTTAAAAACTTTATTGCATCTTTATCATTGTTAGCTGCAAAAGCAATATTAGCAAAGGTATTTACCAAGTCTTGCTTTTTCATATCGATAAAATAGGGAGCCAAATATTCCCAATAATATCCCGATTGATTATCTTTGGTTTCGGTCAAACTTCCAAATAAAATCGATAATTTTCTTGAAAATTTATCAACATTTGTATCATCTTTAAATGCTTCATCATTATCTAAAGCAGCAGAAAGTGATAATATCATCTCTGTCGAAGAAAAATTGTTTGGAGTTGCTTTTGAACTTGAATCACTCAATAAACTCTCATCCAAAGAAATTGAAATTGAATTTTCTCCAGTAGTCGAGATTCCCTTGTTCATTAATTTTAATAGATAATTGATATTTTCATTTGCACGAGCCGATTTATTATCTAAACTCAAAAATCGACAAGCCGACATAATCGCTGCAATTCTATTATTTTCATTCAAAATACCTAAAACATTAAACGAGCCTGGATGATTTGGTTTTAGAACAGTAGCTGATTGAATCGCTTCTTTTGCTTTTTCGTTTTCGCCTAATCCAGTCAATGCAATTCCTTTATTGAAATAAAGTTGGAATTGGTTAGGATATTTTTGAATCCCTTCATCATAAATTTTAATTGCTTTTTTTGAATCGTTCAATAAATCTGTAGCATTTCCATAAGTAACATATAACATCGAAAGTTCTTCGTTTGGATGTAGTTTTAAAACTTTTTTACAAATTTTGATAGATTCCGAATAATCTCGAGTAGCAACCAAAGTCATTGCTTTTTCTGCAAGTGCAAGAAAGTTATCTTTATCTACTTTTAATGCATCGTCATATTTTGAAATGGCTTGCGAATATTTTCCTTCATCGTAGAGCGCAACACCTTCTAATACTAATTCTCTGGCAACTTCAGGATTTTGGGCAGAAGTAACCGTAGAAATTAGTAATAATAAAAAACAGATTCTTTTCATAATTAGATTGGTTTAGAATATCAACAAATCAAATATAGAAAAAAAAGCTCCTGAAAATTTCAAGAGCTTATATTTTAGTTTGAATAAGACATTACATATCTTTTCAAATCGGCTTTTAATTGTTTATGAATCACGAAATAAACTAGAGTTACATTACAAATCATTAATGTTAATAAAATACTCAATTTGATGCTGTTTGTAAAGAAATCATAAGTTTCTGTATTGAAAGAATTCATTGGTTCTACAAAAAAATTAAAAGCAAAATTGGTAATTACAGCATTTAATCCAGTCAAAACAGCAATGATTTTAAAACTGATGCTATTTAACTACTTCTTAAAAATGTGCTTAATTGTATGATAGTTAGTGTTTTATCTATGAATTTACTTGTTTTTTATTACAAGTTTTTGTATATTGAGGCTCCATAAGCTTGCAAATATGTTAGGGAAAAATCCAGAAAAACTGCCAGAATTATTTCGCCCTATGTTGGTGGATTTTATTGATAAAAAGCATGAACTTGTTTTACTATCAGAAAAAATTGATTGGAATTATTTCGAGGATGAATTTTCTCCATTGTATTCCAAATTAGGCAATCCAAGTCATCCGATTCGGTTTATGGTGGGCTGTTTGTTGCTGAAACATCTGTACAATTTGGGTGATGAGACTTTGGAAAAAGCTTGGATTATGAATCCTTACAT
>SMEN01000009.1_pt1 | contig 78051 bp, 66 predicted proteins | sample 2456271 | NCBI WGS metagenome assembly SMEN01 (sample SAMN10132593, study PRJNA489261) | soil metagenome | isolation source: day1 control-loamy sand soil ammended with raw manure from dairy cow... | place: USA | collected 2015-04-01 | reverse complement strand
AATAAAATCGAACTTAAACAAAATGAGCCCGATACAATATCGAACTCATTTTTATAACATTTAATTTTTAATCTGTCCAAACTTTTGGGTGCAGTCCAATAAGCAGTTTTTTATTTTTATAATTAAGTTGTCTTCTTTTTCTTAGTCATCACACGGTAAATTGCCCAACCAACAACAGCTAATAAAATATACGGAAAAGCCATTAAATAAACAATTCCATCGTTAATTGATTCGGCTTGGATTCCTGATTCTTCAGATTCTAAAACAGCTCTACACATAGCACATTGAGCATTCGAAAACTGACTAAATAATAGTACTAGGAAAACAAGAATCGTTGTTTTTATATTTGTTAATTTCATTTCAATAAAATTAATTTACGTAATATGGAGAAATCATCAAATACACAATAACACCCGTAACAGCAACATACAACCACATTGGATACGTAATTCTAGCTAATTTTTTGTGTCGTTGATATGAACCTGAAATCCCTCTTACAAATGTAATTAAAACAAAAGGAATGATGATAATCGACAATAGAATATGTGTAATTAAAATAAAGAAATATACATATCTAATATAGCCTTCTCCTCCAAATTTTGTTTCGATTGACGTCATGTGATAAGCTACATACATTGCAAGAAAAGCAATTGAACAGCCGATACAAACTTTGATTAATTTCTCATGTAATTTTACATTTCCTTTTTTTACTGCAGCAACAGCTAAGAATAATAAAACAGCAGTGATTCCATTAATTGTAGCGTAAATTGGAGGTAAAAATGATAACGGTTTTACATCGTAACCTAACTTTTGTAAATTAACTGAAAATAATAAAGCAACTACTAACGGAATTGCAATTGATAAAATCCAAATCCAAATGTTATATTTTTTTTCTAATTCTCTATTTTCCATTACTCAGCTAATAATTTTTTAATATCTTCTTTTATCATTTTTACACCTTCATCCGTTGTACCATCATAATAAACAATTGGATTACCAAAGTCGTCTTGACGTGAGCGTAATTTTCCATTTTTATCAATCAAAGCAAATAAACCTGAATGCTCAAATCCACCTGGAGCATCATTATTAGCACCAACAAACATATTATAGTTTTTTGCTAAACCGAAAATAGCATCTTGTGAACCTGAAAAGAAATTCCAATTTTCATGAACTGCTCCAATTTCTTTTGCATGTTGTTTTAAAACTTCAGGTGTATCGTTTATTGCATCAATCGAAAAAGAAGCAATACCAAAGTTTTTATCATAAATATGATCTTTTTGAATTTCAACCATATTTTCATTCATTATCGGACAAATGGTAGGACATGAAGTAAAGAAGAACTCAACTAAATATACTTTATCTTTATAGAATTCATCAGTAATTGTTTCATTATTCTGATTTGTAAAACTAAATTTTGGTGCAGCAGCAATTTCCATTAATTCACTTTTAGGAGCAATATTTAAACGGTCATTATCTACCATTGCATCACCTTTAAATCGGTCAACAATCTTTGGTACAACTAAAATTCCAAATACAAGTATGATGAATGAAATTCCAATATAAGCTTTATTCTTCATGATTTATCGAGTTATATTTTCTTCTTTATTGTTCTTTTTAAGTGCCAAGCGATATTCAGCTAAAATGACTTTTACATCGTCAGACATTTCATTGTGCAAATCAGCTGGTGAAGTTGTATCATATCCTTCACGATATTCTTCGACACCTTTTTTATTCGTTCCTTTTCTACCTCTAAGGTTTAATTCTTTATCAATAAGAAAAACATTTGGAGTACCTAAGTCTGAATCTAATCCGCCAACTAAATTAAGTTTTGAATAATAATCATCAATTTCTTCAGGAGTTGCAAATACAAAAAACCATTTTGACAAATCTGCATCACGACTTAAAGTTTCAAGGATTTTATTGATCTCGGCTTCTGTTCCTTTAGGCGCAACATAAACCACTTGAAAATCGACAAACTCCATGTTTTTAGAGTAAATTTTATGACATAGATTGGTAATATTTCCTTTTACATCGTTTATATCAACCCCAGGAAAACCAAGTATTGTAATTTTATTTTTTAATTGAACTACACTATTATTTTGAGTTTTAAAATTAGGTAATTCAGGAACATTTTCTGTTACAGTAGGTAGCTTTGCAAAATTATTTTTACCTAAAGCGAAAAATAAATAAGCTACAATTGGAATTATAAATAAAGCTACAATTAAAAAGGATTTAGTTAATTTAGTTTTAAAAGAAGTTTCATTAATAATCTGAAACAGTCTAAAAGATTTTAATTTTAATAATATAGAATTAATATATTTTTTCATTATGAAAATTTTTACAAAAATAAAAAAAAGGCGGTGAAACACCGCCTTTTTAACTCATTTTTATGGATTTAGAAAATCCATTTATAACTTGAATTCTGGAATACTTGATGAATATATTCACCTTCGATTAAAACGATAGCAGTTAAGTAAACACATAAAAATGCTAATGTTCCAACTATCGACCATCTGAAAGATGCTTTTTCACCTTCTAAGTGCATGAAAGCCCACATAATGTAGTATGCTTTCCAAATTGTCATTAAAATAAATATCCAGTTTAATAAACTTAATGTTAAAAACTCGGTGTAGAATAAAAATACTGGTTTTACAATTCCTAATGCTACCTCAACAATTGTTAGAAGAGATAGATAAATAAAAACCATCCAAATTCTTTTGGTATTCGATCCGTGTGCGTTTGCTCCCATTTTTTTCTAATTTAAAATTATACCAAGTAGAAGAATGTGAATACGAATACCCAAACTAAATCTACAAAGTGCCAGTATAAACCAACTTTTTCAACCATTTCGTAGCTCTTTCTTCTTTCGTAAGTTCCTAATAACACATTAAAGAAAATAATAATGTTTAACAAAACTCCCGTTGCAACGTGGAATCCGTGGAAACCAGTAATGAAGAAAAATAAATCAGCGAAAGATTTGTGACCATATTCGTTTCTAACTAAGTTAGCACCTTCAACTACATATTTAAATTGAGAAGCTTGAGCTAAAGTTTCTTCTCTAGAAAGAATAACTTTTTTATGTCTCCCTTCATCAAATTGTGTTCTGATTAAAACATCTGGATTTTTCTCTAAACCAGCTTGAATTTGCGCAACTGAATAAGTAGGTGGTGTTGAATTCCCAAGGAACCAAAAAGCTTCGCTATTATTTAAAGCAACACGCTCATTGGGAACAGATGTATCAGCAAAATCAGCTAAAGCAACTCTTTTTCCGTCTTTATCAACAAATTGTAAAATTTGTCCTCCTTGTGTTTCTACAGCTCCGTAAGTTCCAGTAATGAAATTTTTCCACTCCCAAGCTTGAGAACCTAAGAAAATAAAACCTCCTACAATTGTTAAAAGCATATAAACAGCAACTTTATTCTTTTTCATTTGATGTCCAGCATCTACTGCCAAAACCATCGTAACAGATGAAAAGATTAAGATAAATGTCATCAATGCAACATAATACATCGGTAAATTCATACCGTGCAAAAACGGAAAGTGATTAAAGACCTCGTCGGCGATTGGCCAAGAATCGATAAATTTAAATCTTGTAAAACCGTAGGCTACAAGAAAACCACAAAATGTTAATGCATCTGATAATATGAAATACCACATCATCATTTTTCCGTAGCTTGCGCCTAGAGGTTGCTGTGATGCTCCTCCCCCCCAGACTTTTTCTTTAGTCGCTGCTGTAGTAACTGTCGCTCCCATAAAAATTTTAAAAAGTTAAAAAGTTCCCAAATTTACACATTTTTTCTATTCAAGAAAAGTAAATTCACTAATTGTAAAAAGTAAAAAATAAAAATAAATACAACCACAAGAAGTCTAAGAAGTGCCAAAACATCGCACCTAACTCTATTCCAAGACTTTGAGTTGAATTATACCTTTGTTTATAATGATTATAAATTACTATCAATAATGAAATTAAAGCTCCGATAATATGTGCCATATGCACTAACACCAAAACATACAAAAACGAAGTAGTAATATTACTTTCACTTCCTGTAAAATAATATCCCTCAGAAACAATTTGAGAGAAACCTTCGAACTGTAAAGCTATAAATACAATCCCAAAAAACAAAGTAAGACCTAAACAAATTGACGTTAGACTACGATTATTTTTCTTAATCGCAACTTTAGCCATATGAAAAGTCACACTACTAACAATCATGATAATTGTGCTATACAAAAATGCACTAGGCAAGTTAAATTCAGTCAACCAATCTGGCCTACTTTTACTAACAACATAAGCACTTGTCAAGGCAGCAAAAATCATAACGATACTTCCCATTCCTAAAAACAACATCGTTTTATAGGCTTTTTCCTTTTTCTCGCGCTCCTTATTAATTTCCAATGTATTCATTATCTAATAAATTTATCAACTATATATATAATTTGTATCAATGAGATATAAGAAACACTCACCAACATCAACGAACGAGCAGCTTTCGCAGTTCTTGTTTTATACAACTGAACCGCTGCATACAACATCCATAGCCCACATAATAAAACCAAAACGGCAGCAATAGGAGTTAAAAACAATCTTCCTGTTAATCCAAAGGCCGGAAAAATCGAAACTAAGATTAACCAAATCGTATATAATATTATTTGTAAAGCTGTTTTTGTATCACGTTTTCCTGTTGGCAACATAGAAAAACCACCTTTTTTATAATCGTCATATAAAAACCATCCGATTGCCCAAAAGTGCGGAAACTGCCAAAAAAACTGAATGATAAAAAGCATTCCTGCTTCAATACCAAATTCACCAGTTGCAGCAACCCATCCCAACATAAACGGAATTGCTCCAGGAATAGCTCCAACAAAAACCGATAGAGGCGTAACTGTTTTTAAGGGTGTATAAACGCTCGTGTAAAGAAAAATTGAAATCGCACCAAACATTGCTGTTTTAGGATTCACAACGTATAATATTGCAACACCTAAAATCGTTAGAACGACAGCCATTGTCAAAGCTGTTTTTGGAGAAACTCGACCAGAAGCTACTGGACGATTTTTTGTTCGGTCCATCTTTGCATCTAAATCTTTTTCAATGATTTGATTGTAAACATTAGATGCTCCAACCATACAATATCCTCCAACAGCTAGTAAAATTAGAGTTACGTAATTAACTTCACTCCAATCATTAACAGCTAAAAAATACCCTGCAATTGTAGAAAAAACAACACTCATAGCCAAACCAGCTTTGGTCATTTCTTTAAATTCAGAAAAAAGGGTAATACTTTTATTATTTATTTGTGCCAAAATAGTAATATTTTGTAATTTTTAACGGTGTGCAAATATACTTTAAAAAATTGGTAAACGCCACAATTCGTTAAATAAGTAACTGTTAAACTTCTAATAATTACTATTTCCTGTTTGTCCAAATAAAATTGCTTTTTGAGATGATGTTCCAATTCGTTTTACACCTAATTTAATCATATCAATTGCTTCTTGCGTTGTACGAACTCCACCAGCTGCTTTCACAGGCAAAGGCGTTGCGTTTTCTAACATCAAAATAATAGAATGAATCGTTGCTCCGTTTGGTTCACCATTGGGAGTTTTAAAAAATCCAGTCGATGATTTTACAAAAACATTTTCGTAATCTTTTTCTTTGAAGTTTGAAATTACAATTCGTTTTATCAAAGTTGTTAATTGAATAATTTCTTTATCCGATAAAGCAGCTGCTTCAATAATCCATTTTACGATTTTTTGATTCGATAATCCTAATTTCGTTCCTTCTAAAATTTCTTCTGAAACTTTGTCGATTTCTCCATTTTTAAAAGCTTGATAATCTACAACAAAATCCAAATCATCTGCACCTAAATCAATCGCATTTTGAGCTTCTTTCAATTTCAGTTCTAATCCGCCATTCCCAAAAGGAAAATCGATTACTGTTCCGACTTGTACTTTTGAATTTGCTTTTGATAACATTTCTTTTGCTAGCGTAATGTAATTATTACGAATCATAACCAATTTGTAGTTATCCACAATTGCATCTTCGATTAATTCAATCACATTTTGTGTTGTTTCATTTTCGGTTAAACCGCTATCTTCTGGAGTTTTTAGATAAGTTGCATCTAAATATGTATTCAATTTCATTTTATTACAATTAAAAAACCTCACTAAGTTAGTGAGGTTTTTATTATTTTGAAATTAATTTACTGATTAATATTCCGGTTAAAATTCCTGAGCAGTTAGAAACTACATCTAAAAATTCTCCTGAGCGTGATTTGGTAAAATATTCTTGTAGAATTTCAATCAAAATACCAAAAGCACTACCAAAAATAAAAATAAGTAAAGTGTATTTTTTAAATGAATTAGGTTGGTATTTCTTTACTAAACTCCACATCCAAAAAAAAGAAAGTAAAGTGTAAAGTGCATAATGAACTATTTTATCAATATTCGGAATCTTTATTTGTTGAACTTCTTTAATATTAGAGAAACTCATCAAACAAAGAATTGGTATTAATATGGTCCAAAAAATTGCAAATCCAATTCTAAATTTACGCTCCAATTAATTCTTTGTATTGTTCGTCAGATAATAATGATTCTACTTGTGCTAAATCAGAAACTTTGATTTTAATCATCCATCCTTTTCCGTAAGCATCTGTATTTACTAATTCTGGTTGTGTTTCTAACTCTTCGTTGAATTCGATAATTTCACCTCCTAATGGTAAAAATAAATCAGAAACTGTTTTTACTGCTTCAACTGTTCCAAAAACTTCATCTTGCTCTAAAGTTTGGTCTAAAGTTTCAACTTCAACATAAACAATGTCTCCTAATTCTTTTTGTGCGAAATCTGTAATTCCAACAGTTGCAACATCTCCTTCAATACTTACCCACTCGTGGTCTTTTGTGTACTTTAAATTAGCTGGTATATTCATTTTTTAATTTGTTTTTTACAAATGTATAACTTTATTGATAATTCAAAAATTTTTAGGCTTTAATTTCCGAAATTATAACGAATTCTAAATCCTGCTCTAATATTGGTTACTGGGAAAGCTGTAGAAATAACTGCCTTAGAAAAATCATGACTATAATAAAATGCACCTACAATATTTTTTGTGAACTGATAATCAGCAGTTGCATCAATTGTCCATCGGTCTGTACCAGCACCAATAATATTATTTTCGTAATCTAAATAACGAATAATTGTTGTTGATTGTCTCCAAGTAAAATCAAATTTCACATTCAAGTCACTCACAATTGTACCTCCGTTTGGAGCTCCCTCTATATCTGTATTGAAACGAACATCTTTGACTCTGAATCCAACTCCTAGAACATAATCATTTCCTTGAACTTCTGTTAATAAATTATTATCAAAACTCATCGAAAGTAAACGATCTCTATTTATAGAAGCATTGAACTTAAACATCGATTTTGTCTGAAAATCAATTCCAATCAATGGTCTAAATTGTTCCGTTAAATTAATATTTCCAACAACTGTTTCAGACGGATAATTCCCCATCGTATTTAACACATCACGATTTACTTGGAATTCATAATTTGTTTGGAACGAGTTTACAGTATAGTTCGATTGATAAGCATGCTTCATCGTAAAGTTTGTAAAACGTTCTTTGAACCATTGCAAACGAACAAGTCCTGAATAATTCACATCCCAGTTTGGAAGAGGAAAATCTCTAAAAATTCCTTTTTTGACTGTACTTGCATCTCCACCTGTATAAGCTGATAAAAATGCTGGAATTAAAACTTCTTGATTCGTTCTACCATAACCGACTGGATAACCATATTGATCTATATTCGCAGGATTTGTCAAATCAATTCCTCTATCAGTAGCTAAACGATTTGCAACGATTTTTCTATTTGCTCTAAACGTATTGAATGTCTCAGAGAAATCAACTGTACTTTTATTAAAAGCTGTTTTAATCAAAATCGTTGAAATTCCAAAATTACCAAATTCATAAGGTGAACGAGAATTATACAATCCATCTTGAACATCGAATTGTTCGTTTAAACTTTTCGAATATTGTCTATCACCTCTTAATGTAATCGTTAAGTTAGGAATCGGACGAATATCAGCATTATATTGTAAACGTTTTGTATTCACACGACTGAATTCTTGATTGAATTCTGGATAAATACTTAAATAACCTCTTCTTGCAGCTTCATATCGAACATCGGCTTGGCTACCAAAAATGAATCCCATTGTTGGTTTTGTTGAACCAAAGAAACCTAAACCTGGTAAGAATCCAGGAAGCGCTGTACCGTTTGTTTCGTTATAATCTACTCTAATTTTCTTAATTGAAGTTGCGATTCCAATTAACGCATCTGTAAATTCATTCGATTTAGATTCTTCTGGTTTCTTCGCAATTTGATTTCTCTCAATTTTTTCACCTGGTTTTGGAGCAGCTTGTTTTGTGTCTGCTTTCTTTTTACGTTGTGAACTCGGAACCAAACCAACATCTTTATACAATTTTTCAAATGATAAAGTTGTACTTAAACGATGTGTATTTGCATTCTGAATCGTATTTCCTAATTGATAATTTATACCTTCAAAATCTACATTCGAAAATGCATCAGAAGAACGTTGCCAACTATAATCTCCCGTATAAGCATAATCTGATTCTACAAATGATAAATAAGGAATTTTGTTAATTGGTAATTTGTAATTCAGTTTAAACTGTTGCATTCTTGCATTTGCTTCCCCAACTTCAAAATACCCATCCCAAACATCTAAATCATTATTTACAACATTGAACTCGTTCATGTAATTACGAACAATATTGTTTACAGAAACTGCATATCCTAAACTTAATGATTTAGTCAAATTAAAATTGAAACCATAGTTGTAGTTGAAATTATAATTTCTTCTGTACAATGGTTTAATTGCAATTCCTTCTACTTCTAACGAACGGTATTTCTGACGATTGAATTGACGTAAAACATTCGTATTAAATGTAATATTTGTCGGTAATAAATTCAGATTGAAATCTGTTAATAATTTCAAACTTTGTTTACTTTTTATATCCTTAGAATTTTTGAAAGGTTCAATATTCATTGGTTTAAAAGAGAAAGCATAATCTAGAGTTGTTCTAGTTTGCTTGTCTAAAACACTTTCGATTTCATAATTATGTTGCTCTAAAACATTATACGATTGAGACAAAGAGAAGTTTTCTATATCGTAGAATCTCTGTTCTTGTCCTTCACTTCTTTGTTTTCTAACACCAATTAAATTTACACTTGTACGTTTTGTATAATCAATTGCACGTTCTTTAATCTGATTTTTCTCTTCGCGTGTTGCAGCCTGATCCATCATATCTTTTAAACGAACATCCGGATTATTTGGATCATATTCTGGAGTAATTGTAGCTTCAGAAATCGCATAACTAAACGGAATATTCAAATTCCATTTTTTAGGTAACAATTGATTTACGTTAACAGCTGTTGCAATATTATATTGAAAAACATCTTCACGACTTCTCTCTTGTGGACCTTGTTCAATTGAACCAAACCCAATTGTAGATTTCATTGCCGAAGCATTTATGCTTGCAAAATCCGCAATCTTTGCGTCGATTGTTGATACAGCTGCCCAACCTGCTTTTTTATCCATATCGGACAAACGCAATTCGTTGAACCAAACATCACCACGAATATCTCTTGGAGTTCCCGTATTTGCATATAAAATATCCGTATTATTTCGAACACCTAACATCATATTACGAACCAATCCAAAGTTTGGATTTCCTTTTACTCCAATTCGCAGTTTATTAATTTTTGTTGCTAAAGAAGGATCAAGCTCCATTTCATCTTTGAAATAAATGTAGCGTGGATCATAATTAGCATCTCTATTTTTTAAGTTTTTTAATTTCGTTAATAAATCTAATTGAACCTCAATCTCATTTGCTAATTTCCAAATTTCGTTTGGATCTGTTGTATTCCATTCTGTAACTTTTAATGGAATTTCAACTTGATAAAAGTTTTCTGTAAAATCATTTCCAAATCGAATAAACGCAACCATCTCATCATCTTTCAATCGATCAGAAGCAGTTGGCGATTCTAAAGATTCGGCATGTAAAAACATACGTAATTTTTTATATTGACGCATATCAACATTAACCGATTTGAAAACCGCACGCGAATCTCCAGGCTCTAAACCATTAGTTGAAGTTACATTTTGGCTTTGTCTATAAACACGTAACGACAACGATTGCTCATTTTGATTTACTATCGTATTATTCTGATTTACACGTTCACGAACTAATCCAGGAGGAAGTACATACGGAATTGGTTCACGAGCAAAATTCTCAATAATGTTCAATGTTGTAACATCAAATCCAGTATTTGTTCCCAAAGGAGTAATAGTTGGATCTTCAACTAACGATTCTTGATAACGTCTCCAATCACTACGAACTAAATTCAAACTACCAAAACGAAGCGTAACTTCATCTGTAAATCCAGTCACGAACATACGCATAAAACGAATCGATTGTAAATCTGAAATCGCTCCAACGGCAAACTCAGGTAAATCTGAAATCGGCACTTTATATTGAACCCATTTCACAGGAGTTGTTCCTCCATTTGGTAACTGCGCAGTTGTTGTTTGAACATCTACAACATAATTTTGTCCAAGTACTGGATTTGGAGTAATTGGAACTTTATATTGAAAATATGCATTGATCGTATTCATGGTATTATCACCATCAATATCTTCAACGTCTGGAAGATTCTTTGCACCACGATCATTATCAGAAAAACTTACAGGAGAGTTTCCTTGTAATCCATTAAAATTTTTATAACGTTGTAAAACATTTCCTGTTGCATTTAGAAAGTATTCGTAGTTATCCGCAGATGGATCGCCGTATTGAGCGAATTGCGGAAATTGAGCTGCTTCTTCTCCATCCAAAATTCCATCTAAACCAGAATCTTGAATAACACGATTTGCCGGATCGGTATCAAAAGCATACAATAAAGCAGTTGACGCTGGAACTTTTCCCCAAATTGTACTTAAAGTCGATCCTTGACCAGTTGCTCCTGGTAAACCATTTTCATATTGTTTCAATCCGTCTTGAAGAATATCTTCAGAAATATAACCTAAGTTCAAATTTAATTCTCCAACATTAGTCATATCAGCTACATCATTTGGATTTCCAGTAAATGGATCCAACATCCAAAATTCTACATATTCAATATTTGAACGTTCGAAATTTGAAGTTGAAATAGCGCGCATGATTCCACCCCAATGATCTTGTGGATTTGCAAATGAATTGCTTGCTAAATATTGTGGATTGAAATTATATGGCCCACGTTCTTTTGGATAATAAGTTAAATCTAAAGTATTAATCGTTAAATTTTCACCATTAGCAACATCCATTGTTGGAAACAATTCTTCTTTATAAATTCTTCTTGTTCGGTTTGAAGAAACGTCATTTTCAGTAACTCCATCAGGACGACGTGAAGATGAATGGAAAACTTGATCAATATTATACCAAGATAATTTTGATCTTTTATAACCAGAAGATAAATCTGTTTGATCAGCACCAAATCCAATTGGCACACTCGAAAGGAACCATGAGTTTGCAGATGAAATATCAATATTTGTACGAGTTGCTTCAAAATCATCTACATAAGAAGTCGCTTCGCCATTCATTTGATCTACTTTTGAATTTCCTGGAATTAAGTAGGCAAGTTCTGTCTTGAAACTAATATTCGAAGGAACATCAGTATCGATATTTGGTAATTTATTTACCCAACGTGTAAGGAAAGGAGCTTCTGAATTGTAATTAAAATTCAAACCAAGCATGGTATTATTTACCGATTCTTGTCCATATGAAGATTTAATTGTCAAAGGTGTTTCTGATAATCTCAAGAAAGTAGCACCTAATGAAACATCCTTATTGAAAGTATGTTCAACATGAGCACCGAAGAACGTTCTACGATTCATGCTCATCATATTATTATTTTCAACAGTTACGTTAATTGGTGTATTAGATTGTGCTAATGACGGATCTAGAATATCCACACGACCTGTTGAATAATCAACAGTATAATCAGAACCTTCCATTAAAGTTCTTCCACCAGCAGTAACCACGACAGAACCTTGAGGAACATTCATTCCAATATTAATACCTCCGTTTTCACTACGGAATTTACCTTTAACTTGGAATTTATTTTTTGACGCGTCTTGAATCGCTTTTGAATACGATTGTCGATATAAATTTTTATAAACGTATTTCTTTTGATTATCGTTATATGACGCATCGATTTCGTAATCTTCACCTGCGTTTACAGACAGTTTTTTAAACAAGTAATCTCCAAATGGCTCAACACTTGTAAACATAATCAATCCTCTTTCAGAGTCAACCGTAATCCCTTGAATTGTATTTGTATTCTGAGATCCAGATTGATTTGAATATGGATTCGAATTAGCTTGATTTGCAAAGGGATCAGCAACTGCTGACGAAACAAAATCGAAGAATCCATCTCCACCTAATTCTGGGTCATTAGTAGAATTTAATCGATCTAAATTAAATACATTTAATAACGGCGTATTAGCAACATCTTCAGGTAATGGAGTTGCCCCAACTGGTGTAATATAATTTAAAGGTGATGGATCCGTATAAAGAATGTTTAATCTAAAACCTTCTTGTGTAATATTTTGAGCACCTGGTAAAAGGTAAACGTTTTTCATCATCAAATCCCAAACAGGCTCTTCAGTTGAAGTTAAACTACTTTTCAGAAGTTTTAAAATCAAACTTTGAGAAGTTGGAACATCTTGACCGTTTTGATCTTGACCAACAACTGTAGCATCAATTCCATCCGTACCAAATTCCCCAACACGATAAATTTTTTCACCAATCGTATATTCATAGGCTACAGCGATTACTTCATCATTAGACATTCTTTGATTTAACGAAATGTATCCTAACTGCGGATGAAATTTAAATTCTGAAGGAGAAAGTTTTCTTGCATTTTCCAATTTCACAAAATCCCTTCCTTCTGTAACTGGAATATTAAAACCAGAAGCAGCTGTATTTATATCTCGAATACCAGGATTTAAAAAATTTGTACCAATATTCGCCGGATCAAATTGGTTATTGGCATTATTTGTTGGTGTATTAGTTGGCGCTATTAAGAAATTAGGATATAAATTCAAATCAATTCCAATACTACGATCAGCAGGAACATTTGAAAGACGTGTTTCTCCTAAATCTTGTAAACCAAGAATATTTCTAAAGTTATTGTCTTTGTTAGCAATACGATTTTGTTTATTAGTAATCCAAACTTCAACACGTGTAATACGTGCACGACTGTTTACATACGGATAGTTTACTAAAGCTTCATCATAACGATCTCTAAAATATTGAGATAAAAAGAAGTGGCGATCGGCATCGTAATCCAACGCAAAAAAATCATAATCTGTAACTAAACCACCACCTTCTGTTGTAATGGTTCTTGATTCTGAATTTTGTTTTGAGAAAATACCTGTAACTCTTGTTTTACCAAATTGTAATTCTGTTTTAACACCAAATAAACTTTGAGCACCTCTAATTAATGAGTTATTAATTGGCATAGAAACATTACCAACTTCAATTTTTTGAAGAATATCATCTTCTTCTGGAGTATAATCCAGTTTAATCATTTGTTGCTGAATTCCAAAAGTAGCTTCGGTATCGTAATTGATATTAACATCCAATTTTGTCCCAACTTTTCCTTGCATACTCAATGTGATTTTCTGATCAAAATCCATGGTAAAAGTGCGTCGGTTTCTAGGAGAAATTAACGGATTATCTTGTTTTGTATAACGAACTCCTAAATCAACTTCAACAGTACCTAAAGGTTTTATATCTATTGTATTACTTCCGAAAATAGATTCGAATAATTTAGAATTCACATAATATCTTGGTAAAAGATCTTTCTTTTCTTCATCTGTAGCCGTTCCATCGATTGCAGCTTGTTTCTTTTGAAAATATTCAAGCATGGTTTTACGCATCACTAAATTCGAATATTCTTCGCGAGTCAAAAACATTGGATATTGCATATCAAATCCATCAATTGTTCGTGTATAAACATAACGATCAGTCAATGGATCATAAGTATAAGCTTCGATAATTCCGTTTACATCTTCAATTTTTATGTTACCGATAAGATTAGAATTTTTGTCATCTACATTCTCTTCGGTAACGACTTGAGCACTCGTTTGGAACGAAATCCAAAACAAAGCAATAAGCCATAGATATTTTTTTATAAATATTTTTTGTGGTAACGCCTTCAAATTCTATAAGTTTTTTAAAGCCAGTTTAATAATCATTTCAACAGAAGCATCGGGAGTTTGTTCAACGATTTTCTTCACAATTTTTTCTGAAGATTTTCTCACAAATCCAAGAACTTCTAAAGCAGATAACGCTTCTTCTGAATTTGTATTGTGGTAAGGAACAGATAAATCTTCAATATTGAACAATTTAATAACTTTTTCTTGTAATTCAATAATTAATCTTTGGGCTGTTTTTACACCAATCCCTTTAATTGATTGAATTGTTTTTAAATCATTCGAAGCAATTGCACTCATCAATTCTTTAGGATTTGTATGCGAAAGCATGTTACGAGCCGTATTTCCACCAATACCAGAAACAGAAATTAATAACTTAAAAATTTCTTTTTCTACTTTGTCTGCAAATCCATATAATGTTTGAGAATCTTCTTTAACTTGAAAATAAGTATGAAGGGTAATATTTTCGGAGGTAGGTAATTGTGCATAGGTATGCAATGAAATATGAATATGGTATCCTATTCCATTACAATCAATAACAACATCTGTGGGTGATTTCTCAACCAATCTTCCTTTTATAAAAGCAATCATAACTCTATTTTTTCTTCAAAAATAGAAAATTTTATTAACACTTTTATAACATTTTAAAACTCTTTAGAAGATTGGTTGAAAGAATCTACTATTTATTTTTTTCTTTTTTTCTTTTCTTGAGCATCTACAACAGCTACAGCAGTCATATTAACCATTTCATCAACACTTGCTCCTAACTGAAAAACGTGAACGGCTTCATCTAATCCTAAAATAATTGGTCCAATAGAAGTTGCTCCATTTAATTCTTTTAGCATTTTATATGTTGAATTAGCAGCATCTAAATTAGGGAATAAAAGTGTATTTACTTTTTTACCAACCAATTTAGAAAAAGGAAAACGCTCTTTTAGCATTTCTTGATTTAAAGCAAAATCCATTTGAATTTCTCCATCAACAATCATATCAGGATGATTTTTGTGAAGATATTCAACAGCTTGTCTCATTTTTTTAGGTGATTCTTCTTTAGACGAACCAAAGTTTCCAAACGAAACCATTGCCATAATTGGTTCCATTCCAAACATTTTCACGGTACGATCTGTCATCAAAGCAATCTTAGCTAATTCTTCAGCCGAAGGATTAGGATTAATTGCTGTATCTGCCAAAAACATAGGTCCGCGTTTGGTCATCATTAAGTTAGTTGTTGCAACTTTAGAAACACCAGGCATTTTAGGAATCATCTGTAAAATAGGTTTGATTGCTGTTGGATAACTACGAGAATACCCAGAAAGCATTGCATCTGCTTCACCTTGAGTAATCATCATTGAAGCAAAATAACTACGCTCTCGCATCATCTTTTCAGCATCCAATAAAGTTACACCTCTACGTTCATTCTTCTCCCAAAAAGTAGTCGCAAAACGAGTTCTACGTTCAGCTTCTTCTTTTGTTTTGGGATCAATAATTTCTACATCTGCATCGAAACCAATTTCTTCTTTAAGTTCTAAAATAATTTCTTTATTACCTAACAAAACCGGAATTGCAATTCCTTCTTCATGAGCAATCTGAGCTGCTTTTAAAACGTTTAATTGATCTGCTTCTGTATAAATAACACGCTTAGGTTCTGTTTTTGCACGGTTGATTAACAAACGTACCATTTTATTGTCGTTACCCATTCGCGTAACTAACTCTTCGCGATATTTATCCCAATCTGTAATTGGAGCAGTTGCAACTCCTGAATCCATTGCAGCTTTTGCAACCGCTGGTGGAACTTCTGTTATCAAACGAGGATCAAAAGGTTTTGGTAAAATATAATCTTTTCCAAAAACTAATTTTTTCTCTCCGTAAGCGATATTTACTTGCTCTGGAACTGATTCTTTAGCTAATTTAGCCAAAGCATGAACCGCTGCCATTTTCATTTCTTCGTTGATTTTAGTTGCGCGAACATCTAAAGCTCCACGGAAAATGAATGGGAATCCAAGAACATTATTCACTTGGTTTGGTTTGTCTGAACGCCCTGTCGCCATGATAATATCTTCACGAGTTGCGACTGCCAATTCGTAATCAATTTCTGGAACCGGATTTGCCATTGCAAACACAATCGGATTCGCATTCATGGTTAACAACATTTCAGGTGTTAAAACATTTGGAGCAGATAAGCCTAAGAAAACATCACAACCTTTCATAGCTTCAGCTAAAGTCAAGCCTTCAACATTTTTGGCATATTGCATTTGTACAGGAAGTAAATCCGTTCGATTGGTATGAAGTACACCATCTTTATCAAACATAATTATGTTTTCAACTTTAACTCCTAACAATAAATATAAATTAGAACAAGCCAAAGCTGCAGAACCAGCACCTGAAACCACTAATTTGATTTCATCGATTTTTTTGTCAGATAATTCTAATGCGTTTAATAAAGCAGCAGCAGAAATGATTGCAGTTCCATGCTGATCATCATGCATTACAGGAATGTTTAACTCTTCTTTTAAACGTCTTTCGATTTCGAAAGATTCTGGAGCTTTAATATCTTCAAGATTAATTCCTCCGAAAGTTGGAGCTATATTTTTTACTGTTTCAACAAATTTATCAATATCTTTTGTATCCACTTCGATATCAAAAACATCGATATCAGCAAAGATTTTAAATAATAAACCTTTCCCTTCCATCACAGGTTTTGAAGCTTCTGGACCGATATCACCCAATCCTAAAACAGCTGTTCCGTTTGATATTACAGCAACTAAATTTCCCTTAGCTGTGTATTTATAAACATTCTCAACATTCTTTGCAATCTCTAAACAAGGTTCTGCAACACCAGGAGAATATGCCAATGATAAGTCTCTCTGAGATGCGTAAGGTTTTGTAGGTACAACAGCAATTTTACCTGGAGTTGGTTTTGCGTGATAAAGAAGTGCTTCTCTACGTTTAGTGTCTTTATGCATAATTTTTTAGTTTCTATTACAAACAAATATACCATTTACAGACCACTAGAAAAAAAATAAAAAGTTTTTTTTATTTCACTTCTTTAATAAATTCAATATTTTTTACCAAACCTTCAAATTTGATTCGTTTAACAGCCGATTTTTTAAAAACCTTATTATATGTTTCTTTATTTAACGCATTCCAATCTTGTTTTGTCAACTCTAAAAGATTTGCTCTAGGTTCAAATAAAGGTTCGTTATGTGGTTTTGAAAACCGATTCCATGGACACACATCCTGACAAACATCGCAACCATACATCCAATCATCAAATTTACCTTTCATTTCTGTAGGAATTTGATTTTGAAGTTCAATTGTAAAATAAGAAATACATTTACTACCATTAACCACATAAGGTTGCTCAATTGCTTGTGTTGGACAAGCATCAATACAAGCTGTACAAGAACCACAATGATCTGTTGCAATAGTATCGTAATCCAGATCTAAATCGCAAATAATTTCGGCAATAAAAAAGAAAGAGCCTGTTTTTTTAGAAATCAAATTGGTGTTTTTACCCATCCAACCCAATCCACTTTTAACCGCCCAAGCTTTGTCTAAAACAGGTGCCGAATCAATAAAAATTTCAGAATTGATTTCCCCGATATTATTACGAATAAAAGCGGTTAACTCACTCATACGTTTTTTTATCACTCCATGATAATCTCTTCCGTATGCATATTTTGAAAGTTTATACGAATCTTCAACTTGAAATTGAGATGGATAATAATTCATCAAAAGTGAGATAACTGTTTTAGCACCATCAACCAACAATCTTGGATCTAAACGTTTGTCGAAATAATTTTCCATATAAATCATTTCTCCATGCATATTGTTTGACAACCATTTTTCTAAACGAGGTGCTTCGGATTCTAAAAACTCAGCTTTAGATATACCACAAGAAAGGAAGCCTAATCGCTCGGCTTCCTTCTTTATCATTTGAGTATGTTTTGTACGATTTTGCATTTAGAATAATCCTCCTTGAACGTTTGTTTTTTGTCTATCTAAATGTTTATAAGCTTTTTCAGTAACTTCACGACCACGAGGCGTTCTAAAAATAAAACCTTCTTGAATTAAAAAAGGTTCGTAAACTTCTTCAATAGTTTCAGCATTTTCAGAAACTGCAGTTGCCAAAGTAGATAATCCAACTGGTCCGCCTTTAAATTTATCAATTATTGTAGAAAGAATTTTATTATCCATTTCATCTAATCCATATTTATCAACATGTAATGCGTTTAATGCAAAACGAGCAATTTCGATATCGATTTTACCATTTCCTTTAATTTGTGCAAAATCACGAACACGACGCAAAAGCGCATTTGCAATACGAGGTGTTCCACGACTACGACCCGCGATTTCGATTGCAGATTCTAACGTAATTGGAACTCCAAGAATAGAAGAACTTCTTTCGACAATTGTACTTAAAAGTTCTGTATTGTAATATTGTAAACGGCTTTGAATTCCAAAACGTGCACGCATTGGAGCTGTTAATAATCCTGAACGAGTTGTTGCACCAACTAATGTAAACGGATTTAGATGAATTTGAACCGAACGTGCATTTGGTCCAGATTCAATCATAATATCAATTTTAAAATCTTCCATTGCAGAATATAAATATTCTTCCACAACAGGACTTAATCGATGAATTTCATCAATAAAAAGAACATCACGTTCTTCTAAATTAGTTAGCAAACCAGCTAAATCTCCAGGTTTATCTAAAACAGGTCCAGAAGTAATTTTAATTCCAACATTTAATTCCGCAGCTAAAATATTAGCAAGCGTAGTTTTCCCTAGTCCAGGAGGACCGTGAAATAACGTATGATCTAATGCTTCGTTACGTAAATTAGCAGCCTTTACAAAGATTTGTAAATTTTCTAAAACTTGGTCTTGACCTGTAAAATCGTCAAAACTAAGCGGACGTAATTTTTTTTCCACATCGTTTTCCTCTGGTGTGAAATGTGCATTTGTTGGATTTAAATTCTGATTCATTTCGCAAAGATAAACTTTTTTAGAATTGGGAGATAGATGTTAGAAGCTAGATTTTTGTAATTGAAAATAATAAAAAATCACTAAAATAAATAATTAGATAAATCATAACAACCTAAATATAAAAAAGCTAATATGGCTCTAAAAACCAAAGTATCATCAATAAAAAATGGTTTGCATAATAATGTTAATTGATTTTTACTGCTTCATTTTCATTATTACCTATATAATGTTTTATATTATTAAACATCTTTAATTCACTATTATAATTACTATTTATTAAAGTTCTACCAAAATCATCAATACAAAAAAAAAGAGAATCATTAATTACTATTCTATACCTCACATCGAGAATAAAATCATTTTCAATTTTTACAGACTTATCTAGTTTATTGAATTCATTTAATAAATTATTTATAAGTATTTGATCGTTGATTTGTAATTTGTAAACTTGATTATTTAGAAAATAAAACTCATTACAATTCAAAGGAACAAGAGTATGATAATCTTCAGGGAGAAAATAAATTTCACCAACGTTTTTTTGTGAATCTATACGTTTACAACAAAACAATAATATTGAAAGAAACCAAATTAAAAGAAAATTAATTTTAATCATAAATATAAAGATTTAGCAAAATACTTTGTTAATATAACAAAAAAGTCCCACACTAAAAGTGCAGGACTTGATATTTGAGAGTTATTAATGAGCTCCTCCGTCTTTTTCACCTTCCCTTAATGGAACGGTTTGCATAACGAAATCTTCATCATAACCTGGTTTTGAATAATCGTAAGGCCATCTGTAAACTACAGGTAAATCACCTGGCCAGTTTCCGTGGATTGGCTCTACTGGAGTTGTCCACTCTAATGTAGTAGCTCTCCATGGGTTTTGAGTTGCTTTCTTACCGTAGAAAATACTATAGAAGAAGTTCCATAAGAAAACCAACTGGAATGCAGCACCAACTAATGCGAATACAGTAATTAAGATATTAACATCTACCATATCATCAAACATTGGGAAAGCAGAGTTAGAATAGTAACGACGTGGTAAACCTGCTAATCCGATAAAGTGCATTGGGAAGAAAACTCCGTAAGCACAAACTGCAGTAACCCAGAAGTGAATATATCCTAAGTTTTTGTTCATCATTCTTCCGAACATTTTAGGGAACCAGTGGTAAATACCTGCAAACATACCGTAAAGTGCAGAAATACCCATTACTAAGTGGAAGTGAGCAACAACGAAATACGTATCGTGAACGTTGATGTCTAAAGTAGAATCTCCTAAGATAATACCTGTTAAACCTCCTGTGATGAACGTTGAAACGAAACCGATACTGAATAACATACCTGGGTTCATTTGTAAATTACCTTTCCAAATTGTAGTAATGTAGTTGAATGCTTTTACTGCAGATGGAATTGCAATTAATAAAGTTGTAAATGTAAATACAGAACCTAAGAATGGATTCATACCTGAAACGAACATGTGGTGACCCCAAACGATCGTAGATAAGAATGCAATTGCTAAGATTGATGTAATCATTGCACGGTAACCAAAGATTGGCTTACGAGCATTAGCAGAAATTACTTCAGAACAAATACCCATTGCTGGTAAGATTACGATGTAAACCTCAGGGTGACCTAAGAACCAGAATAAGTGTTCGAATAATACTGGAGAACCACCTTGATAATGTAAAACTTCTCCTGCTAAATAAATATCAGATAAGAAGAAAGAAGTACCAAAGCTTCTATCCATGATTAATAATAAAGCTGCTGATAATAATACTGGGAAAGAAACCACACCAATAATAGCTGTTACGAATAAAGCCCAAATTGTTAATGGTAATCTTGTCATTGTCATACCTTCAGTACGTAAGTTTAAAACTGTTACGATGTAGTTTAATGAACCCATTGCAGATTGTACAATGAATAATGCCATAGAAACTAACCATAAAGTCATACCTGTACCAGAACCTGGAATCGCTTGTGGAACTGCAGATAATGGAGGATAAATTGTCCAACCTGCTGATGCTGGTCCTGATTCTACGAATAAAGAAGACAACATAACAACACTAGCAATAAAGAAAATCCAATATGATAACATATTCATGAATCCAGATGCCATATCTCTTGCTCCAATTTGCAATGGAATAAGTAAGTTAGAGAATGTACCACTTAAACCTGCTGTTAATACGAAGAATACCATGATTGTACCGTGAATGGTAACAAGAGCAAGGTAAATATCATTTCTCATTACTCCTCCTGGTGCAAAATCATCACCTAATAACCATGAGAAAACTTTGAAAGATTCTTCTGGCCAAGCAATTTGCATACGGAATAATAATGACATCACAATACCAATGATTCCCATGAAAATTCCTGTTATCAAGAATTGTTTAGCAATCATTTTGTGATCCATACTAAAGATGTACTTTGTTACGAAAGTCTCTTTATGGTGGTGGTCATGAGCGTCGTCATGTCCGTGAGTTAAATCGTGTCCTACTGCTGACATACTAAAATTTTATTTTTTGTAAGTATTAACAATTATTTGATAACCTGAGCTACAACAGCGGTAGTATCTACCACTGTTTCTAACTCTTGTGTATTTTGTTCAGGAGCAACAACTTCTTCAACTACAGGAGCTTCAGCAGCAGCTTTTTCATCAGCTACTAATTGTCCTAAAGTTTTTTGTGCAGCGAACCATTTATTAAACTCTGCTTGTTCTTCAACAACTACTTTCATTTGCATGTTGTAGTGAGAACGTCCACAAATTTTATTACATAATAATACATAATCAAATACATAAGGAGCTAAAGCTTCTTCTCCTTTTGCAACAAGTTCAGCACTTCTTTCAGAACGAACTTTATTGATTCTACTTACTCTATTAATAATTTCTTCTCTTTCTCTCATTTCAGTTGTAGTAACTGAAGGAGTCATAGCAAATTGTGTTACCATACCTGGAACACAGTTCATCTGTGCTCTGAAGTGAGGAAAATATGCAGAGTGTAAAACGTCTTGAGAACGCATTTTCATTACTACTTTTTTTCCTTTTGGCAATCTTAGTTCAGTTGCTAAGATATCATCTTGAGAGTTTGGGTCAGACATATCCGCACCAGTAACATTCACACCTTTAATGAAACGAACATTAGCTTTACCTAAAACGTTATCTTTTCCTGCATAACGAATATCCCATCCAAATTGTTTAGCATAAACTTCAACATAAATAACGTCTTCTTCTTCGTCAACATTCATGATTGCATTCCAAGTGAATAATCCGTAAAGAATCAAACCAGATAAAACAATTACAGGGATGATTGTCCAAATCATTTCTAATTTTTCGTTATCAGAAAAATAGAATGCTTTTTTATCTTTTCTACCTCTATTTGCAAAAGCAAAATAGTGTAATAAGAATTGTGTAATTGTTTGAACAAAAAAGATTAATGCTAATGAAATCCACATTAAGTTATCAACGTCTTTACCATGTTCTGATGCAGAGTTAGCTAAAAGTGGAAAATGTCCATACTTAACAATACTGAAAATAGTTAAGGCATAAATAAATCCTAAAAATCCGAACATTAAATATCCTTGGATATTGTTGTCTTTATCTGTAGCGATTTCAGAATCACATGATTCGTTACCAGAAACATTCTGTGTTAAATCAAATATTTTAGTCAATTGCCAAATCGCAATTCCTAATAATGCTACGATAACTAGTATTAATAAACTCGTCATTTGTTTATTATTTATATATTAATAATGAAAATGTTTACTCTCTTCAATCATTGGGTTATTCTTCACTAATAAAGGAGCTTTCGCTAATGCTCTAAATCCAAAATAGATAAATAATCCAGCAAAGAATAATATAGCACCAATTTCAGTAACACCAATATACCAAGAAGCACCAACAGTACCAGGCATAATCATATTATAGAAATCTAAATAGTGACCTACAAGAATACAAGTACCAGTCATTACAATAATCCAAGATAAACGTTTAAAGTCTGTGTTGATTAATAATAATACAGGTAATAAGAAGTTCAATACTAACATTCCAAAGAACGGTAAGTTATACTCTTTAATTCTGAAGATATAATATGTAACCTCTTCTGGGATGTTAGCATACCACATTAACATGAATTGAGAGAACCATAAATATGTCCAGAAGATTGAAATACCGAACATGAATTTAGCTAAATCGTGGATGTGACTTTTGTTTACGAATTCTAAATAACCTTCAGATTTTAAGTAAATAGTAGCCAAAGCGATTACTGTAATTCCTGATACAAAGAATGATGCGAAAACATACCATCCAAATAATGTAGAATACCAGTGAGCATCGATTGACATAATCCAATCCCATGACATGATAGATTCAGTAATAATAAAGAATACTAAATACATTGCTGCTAATTTAAAATTCTTTTTGTAGTAAGTTAAATCACCAGTTTCGTCTAAAGCGATCGAGTTTCTACGAGATAACATTCTAAAGATATTCCAACCAGCTAAGAAAATAACCGCACGAATTAAGAAAAACGGAATATTTAAATAAGCTGCTTTACCTGCAATGATAAAATCATATTTAGGACTATTTGGATCAGTAATACCATCAGCCATCCAAACAAACATATGGTTTAAATGTAATGATGAAGCTACTAATAAAATAAACAAAATAATAGAACCAGGTAATAAATACGCTGATAAACCTTCCATAACTCTGAATAGAACTGGAGACCAACCTGCAGATGCTGCGTATTGAATCTGATTGAAGGTAAAAATACCTAAAGCAATAAACATAAAGAATATAGCAGCAACATAAACAGCAGACCAAGGCTTGTTTTGTAATTGGTGCAATACGTGCTCTAAATGTTTTTGATGAGCTTCATCATGAGCAGCAACTTCAGCATGTGAATCTCCTACTGCATGACTATCTGTTGTAGCGTGAGCTTCATCATGATAACCATGACCATCATGGTGTTGTTCTGATAAAATAAGCTCAACATCTTGAACAGTTTTAGGAGCCGTTAAAAAACCATAAGCTATACCAATAACCCCAAGGATTATTAACACAAAAGAAAAGGTTTTTAATTTATTTGAAAATGTGTACATATCTAAACTTTCAACTAAGTTTTACAATTATAATTCCGATTTCAATTTCATCACGTATTCAGTAACTAACCAACGTTCATGTTGAGTTAACTGGTTTTTGTGAGAACCCATTGAATTCATACCATAAGTAATTACGTGAAAAACACTACCAGGAGTAATTTCTCTATCTAAATAACTAGGTACTCCAAGGAATTTTTCTTTTTTAACTAAATTACCTTTTCCGTCTCCAGAATCACCATGACAAATTGCACAATAGATACCATACAATTTTTTTCCTTCTTCTAAATCTTCAGGTGTAACTTCAGTAAGAGGCGAATTCAAATTCGCTTTAGCAGCTGCTAATCCTTCTGGAGTATTTTCATATTCATAAGGCTCAAAACCACGAGGAATAGACCCCTTAGCTGGCAATTGACCTTCTTTACCGTTTGGGAAAGCCTTAGACTCAGAATAAGTTTCATAAGCTACAGACTCGTACATATTAGGAAACAACTGATAGTTTGGATTTTCCTTATTAAAACAAGAAGTAGTTAAAGCTGAAACTCCTGCTAATGCTACAAATTTATATAAAGTCTTCATTCTACTATTAGTGTTTATCAATTACTTTAACTTCAACTGCTCCAGTACTTTTGAAGAATTCAACTGCCTCTTCTTCGTTTCCGTGTAAAGAAACTTCCATTAAGAAGTGATCATCTGTAGTTCTTACGTCTGGATTTTCAGCTGCTTTGAATGGCCATAATCTACTTCTTAAAAAGAAAGTGATTACCATTAAATGGGCAGCAAAGAAAACAGTTAACTCAAACATTACCGGAACGAAAGCCGGCATGTTTTGAATATAACTAAAACTTGGTTTACCACCGATGTCTTGAGGCCAATCTTGAATCATAATGTAATCCATCATGAATGTTCCGAAACCTAAACCACATAAACCATAAATAAAGGCACAGATAGCTAAACGTGTTGGAGCTAATCCTAAGGCTTTATCCAATCCGTGAACAGGAAATGGTGTGTAAACTTCTTCAATGTGATGATGTGCAGCACGTGTAGTCTTAACAGCGTCCATTAAAACGTCATCATCATTATATAATGCATGTATAACTTTTGTACTCATAATTTATTAATGATTATGTGAATGGTTCCCGTTTTCTCTAGCTCTTTTGAAATTGTCTCCTGAAGATTTTAAAATAGTTTTAACCTCTGCTTGAGCAATTACTGGGAAGCTTCTAGCGTATAATAAGAATAATACAAAGAAGAATCCGATTGTTCCGATGTAGAATCCAGCATCAACAAATGTTGGTGAGAACATTGTCCAAGATGATGGTAAGTAATCACGGTGTAATGAAGTTACGATAATTACGAAACGCTCAAACCACATACCTACGTTTACTACTAACGAAATAATGAAAGATGCCATGATACTTGTTCTAATTTTCTTGAACCACATTACCTGTGGAGAAATTACGTTACAAGTCATCATTAACCAATATGACCACCAGTAAGGTCCTGTAGCACGATTCAAGAAAGCATATTGCTCATATTCTACTCCAGAATACCATGCAATAACTAACTCAGTAATATATGCTACCCCAACGATAGATCCAGTAATCATTACAATAATGTTCATTAACTCAATATGTTGAATTGTAATATAGTCTTCAAGACCAGATACTTTTCTCATAATGATTAATAAAGTGTTTACCATCGCAAATCCAGAGAAGATAGCTCCTGCAACGAAATACGGAGGTAAGATAGTTGTATGCCATCCTGGAATAACAGAAGTAGCAAAGTCAAAAGATACAATTGTGTGTACCGATAATACAAGAGGTGTTGCTAAACCAGCTAATACTAAAGAAACCTCTTCAAAACGTTGCCAGTCTTTTGCACGACCAGACCATCCGAATGATAAGATTGAATAAACTCTTTTTGTAAAAGGCGAAATAGCTCTATCACGTAACATCGCGAAATCAGGTAATAAACCAGTCCACCAGAAAACTAACGAAACTGATAAATATGTAGAGATCGCAAATACGTCCCATAATAATGGAGAGTTAAAGTTAACCCATAATGAACCGAATTGGTTTGGCATTGGTAAAACCCAGAATGCTAACCAAGGACGACCCATGTGGAAAACTGGGAACATACCCGCTTGACATACAGAGAAAATAGTCATTGCCTCTGCAGAACGGTTAATTGCCATTCTCCATTTTTGTCTGAATAATAATAATACGGCTGAAATAAGTGTACCAGCGTGACCGATACCTACCCACCAAACGAAGTTAGTGATATCCCATGCCCAACCTACTGTTTTATTTGAACCCCAAGTACCAATACCTGTTGAAACGGTATAAGCTACACAGCCAACTCCCCAAAGGAAAGCAACTAATGCGATTGAAAAAACAATCCACCACTGTTTATTTGCTCTTCCTTCAACAGGTCTAGCCACATCTACAGTTACATCGTGATAGCTTTTATCACCAAGAACTAAAGGTTTTCTAATGGGTGCTTCGTAATGTGACGACATAATCCTTTATAATGTTTCTAATTAATAATATACTATGAATTTCTAACTTTTACGTGGTAGAAAACATTTGGTTGTGTACCAATGTGCTCTAATAAATGATACATTCTATCGTCTTCTGCTAACTTAGCAACTTCAGATTCTTTATCATTAACGTCTCCAAAAGTCATTGCGCCAGATGAACATGCTGCAGAACAAGCTGTTTCAAATTCATTTGGTTTTACAACTCTACCTTCGCTCTTAGCATTTAAGATTGTAGCTTGAGTCATTTGGATACACATAGAACATTTTTCCATAACTCCACGTGAACGAACATTTACATCTGGATTCAATACCATACGACCTAAATCATCATTCATGTTATAATCGAACTCAGCATTTTGAGCGTATAAGAACCAGTTGAAACGACGTACTTTATAAGGACAGTTGTTTGCACAGTAACGAGTACCTACACAACGGTTATAAGCCATTTGGTTTTGACCTTGACGACCGTGAGAAGTTGCAGCTACTGGACATACTGTTTCACAAGGTGCGTGATTACAGTGTTGACACATTACTGGTTGGAAAGCAACTTGAGGATTATCAGCAGGATTTTCTAAACCTTTGAAAGTTTCGATAGAACCCATTAAACCACTTGCTGCCATTTTAGTTTCAACATCTTCTTGGAATGTATCTTCAGAAGAATAATATCTATCGATACGCAACCAGTGCATATCACGAGATTTTCTTACTTCTGTTTTTCCAACTACAGGTACATTGTTTTCAGCGTGACATGCAATAACACATGCTCCACATCCTGTACAAGAGTTTAAGTCAATCGATAAATTAAAATGATGTCCAATTGAACGGTCAAATGATTGCCAAATATCAACTGTAGAAGCTAATACTGCTTGGTGATCTAAAGAAACATGAGGTTTGATATTCCAAACTTTAGGTTCTTTATCATTAAACGTTTTTAAACTTGTATCTTTTAAGATATCACCTCTACCCATTAATGTTTTTTGCAACTGAACACAAGCGAATTCATGCTCACCTGCAGTTTTTTCAATTGTTACATTTTGAGTATTATTGAAGTTGTTGTATAAAGTATAAGCATTTACACCTACTTGCATCTCTTCTTTCATACCAGCTTTACGCCCGTATCCTAAAGCTAAACCAATAGTTCCTTTTGCTTGTCCTGGTTGAACAACAACTGGTACGTTTTCTAAAACTTTATCTCCTAATTTAATAGAAATATAACGTCCGTTCATACCACCGTTTGCAACAAACCAGTTTTCTAAACCTAATTCTTTAGCATCAGCACTTGAAACTGTAGCATAGTTATCCCAAGAAGCACGAGTGATTGGATCAGGGAACTCTTGTAACCAAGGATTGTTCGCTTGTTGTCCATCTCCCATTCCTGTCTTAGTGTATAACACTAATTCGAAACCAGTTCCTTTTTTAGCAGCAGCTAATTGAGAAGCAGCAGTTCCAAAATCTGCAGTTGCAGTTGCGTTACCAGCAGCTTCATAAGTATAGAAACCATTGTGAACTAATTTATTCCAAGTAGTTCCTGTAGCAACTGAAGTACCAACAGCTTTTAAATAATCGTAGTAAGATTCTGTTTTCCCTAACCAAGAAAGCATACCTTCTTGTAATTGTTTAGAATTGAATAAAGGACGAATCGTTGGTTGAGTAACCGAATAATGACCTTTTTTCATTTGAACATCTCCCCAAGACTCTAAGTAATGAGTAGTTGAAGCAGCAATTGTTGTAGCTGCAGCAGTCTCATCTTCTCTTAAAGTATAAGTAGCAGATAATTTAACTTTTTTCAATCCTTCTAAGAAAGCAGCACTATCAGATAAAGTATAAACAGGATTTACTCCTGACATAATTAAAGTATGAACTAAACCAGCGTTCATATCTTTTACTAATTGAGTAACTTCTTTATTATTTCCTCCACGAACATATTTTGGTTGTGCAGGATTAAATGCAGCAGATCCTAAAGCTTGGTTGATAGCAAAAACAAGTAATTGAGCATTTACATCATCAATTCCTGTAACTAAAACCCCAGCAGAACCAGCAGCTTTTAATTGTTGAGCAGCTTTTACTACTTCAGCATCAGCAGCTGTAGCAGCTACAGAAACAGAAGAACCAGTAATTAAGCTATATAATTTTACTAATGCTAATTTTTGATCAGCAACAGTCATTGGAATACGTTTATCAGCATTAGCACCAGCTAAAGACATATTTGTCTCGAACTGAATATGCTTAGACATTTTTCCATTTTTTGGAACACGACCTTTTGCATAAGCAGCATCATATCCACCACCTTGCCAATCTCCTAAGAAATCAGCACCAAGAGAAACAATTACATCAGCTTTTCCGAAATCGTAATCAGCTAAAGCTCTTTCTCCGTAAGCTTGTTGGTAAGCATCCAAAGCTGCATCTGAAGAAACCGCATCATAAACAACATGTTGAACAGTTGGATATGCTGCTTGTAATTCAGACATTAATTTATTTGTAGAAGGAGAAGCCATAGTGTTTGTTAAAACTACTACTTTACTTCCAGCCGTTTTAGCTGCTTCTAAACTCGCTTTGATTTTAGAATCAACATCAGACCATGAAGCTGCTTTACCTTCAATTTTTGGTTGTTTAAGACGTAAGCTATCGTATAATGATAATACAGAAGCATGAACTCTTGCGTTAGCTCCAGTTATTGCACCTTCTTCATTATTATTAACAACTTTAATAGGACGTCCCTCACGTGATTTAATTAAAATATTAGTGAAATCAAATCCATCAGCAATTGTAGTAGCATAATAATCTGCTACTCCAGGAATGATTTCTTCTGGTTGCAACACATAAGGAATCGATTTTTTCAAAGGACCCTCACAAGCAGCTAAAGAAGCAGCCGCTGTTGAAAAACCAACGTATTTCAAAAAGTCTCGACGAGTAGTTGAAGATGAAGACAATGTATTTTTATCTCCAAGAAACTCTTCTGTAGGAATCTCTTCAACAAACTCATTGTTTCTTAGCTTATCAACAATAGAACTGTTCTCGTTAAGCTCCTCAACACTTTTCCAGTATTTTTTGTTTGATGCCATTGTTATATATATTAGCTTCTTAAATTATTATTAATAGTGACATTTACCACATTCAGTTCCACCCATCTGAGCAGCTGTTAACTTCTCAACACCATACTTCTTAGATAATTCTTCGTGAATTTTAGCGTAGTAAGCGTTATCATTAATCTTAACATCTGTTTCACGGTGACAGTCAATACACCATCCCATAGTTAATGGAGAATGTTGTCTCATCACTTCCATCTCTTCAACTGGTCCGTGACAAGTTTGACATTCTAAACCTGCAATAGAAACGTGTTGCGAGTGATTGAAATATACGAAATCAGGTAAGTTATGAATACGAACCCATTTAACTGGCTTCTCTTCTCCTGTATATTCTTGAGCAATTGGATCCCATCCTACTGCATCGTAAATTTTCTGAATTTCTGCAGTATAGTATTCTCTACTATAATCTACATAAGTTGAATCTGGATGACCAGTAAACTCAGTAATGTTTTTGTGACAGTTCATACAAACATTCAAAGAAGGAATTCCTGAAGTTTTACTTGTACGTGCAGCAGAGTGACAATATTTACAATCAATACCATTTTCCCCAACGTGAATTTTGTGAGAGAAGTGAATTGGTTGAATTGGCTCATAACCTTTATCAACTCCAATTTGCATCATAAATCCGAATGCGAAATAAGAACCAACTAAGATTAAAGTAATCACAGAAACAATTACCGCAAATTGATTTTTAACGAAAGCTTTCCAAATTGGTAAACTTTTCTGCTCATTAATAGTTAAACCATTTTTCTCAACAACTTTAGATAATACTTTCTTAACTAATAAAAGCATTATTACTAACATTGCTAAAACCACAGCTAGAGCTCCTAATATAACCATATTAGAAACACCGTTGTCAGTCGCTGCACCTTGAGCAGCTCCAGCTCCACCAGCTCCTGGTTTAGGCTCAGCTTTAACTTCCGAAGTATAAGCGATAATATTATCAATATCTTCATCAGTTAAATTCGGGAACGAGTTCATCGGAACTTGTTTCCACTCATTGAAAACCTTGACAGCAGCAGCGTCACCTGATTTAATTAATCCTGAACTATTCTTAATCCATTTGTGTAACCAGTCAGCAGAATGTCTTTCAGCAACACCACGTAAAGCAGGCCCTGTTGAAGTACCATCCAACTTATGACAAGCAGCACAGTTTGAATTAAATAATTCCTTACCCTTTGCTGCATCTTGCGCAAAAGACAACGTAGAAAAAGTTAGCATAAATGCTAAACACAAGAAAAAAATCCTTGAAAACGAATTATGGTTACCCACTTTTTTCATAGTTAAAAAATGATTATCAACTAATTTTGGTTTAAAATTCCTATTAAAACAACAGACTCTTTTACACCTTTTATTTATAAACTTCGACAAAAATACAACATAACACGCACTAACAAAAACCTCAATTACTATAAATTGTAATTTATAATTATTCTAAATAAATGAAATTGTTCATTATTTTTAAAGAATTTGTAATTTTGCATCAAATCACATTCATTATGAAGAATTTAAGAAAACACTATTTTTATTTTATTATAATTTTAACATTTATAGGTGTTAATAAATCCAACGCTCAAAACAGTCAATTTGAACTAATTCAAGACAATAACTTCGAAAAATTAGTCAAAGAAAAAATTTCTGTTAACAATTCTTTTTCAATTTATAAAAATTTTTCGATTCAACTTTTTAACGGAAATAAAATTGACACTGAAAATAAATTTCACGAGTTTAAAAATATTTTTCCAGACTTCGTAGCAACCATTATTTACGCTGAACCAAAATATAAATTAATTGTTGGAAACTACAGAAACAAAATTGACGCTGAAAGAAATTTAAGTAAATTGAGAAAAAATTATCCTGAAGCCTTCATTGTTCGATTAACAAAATAACAAATCGCCTTTCATTTTGAGAGGCGTTTTTTTTTGTTGTTTACTATTTATAATAAATTATTTGATGTCCAAAATCCGAGAAATATGTAAAATATACCAAAGCTATTAAAATGACAATTAAAAAAAGTAAATACACAAAAGCCCCAAATCTTGATTGGAATCGTGGCGCGTAATTTTGTTGCAAATAAAAAACAACCGTTAACAAAAGAAACATTGAAATCATAACTGTAAAAGAAAGTACAAATTTCGCAAAAGACATACCTGCTTCAAAACTGCTTGTCCTAAAAGCTAAATATACAGATCCGAAAGTACAAACAAAAAACACAAAAGCTAAACGAGATTTCCATTTACTATACCAACCACTAAAGCCTGGATAAGTATCAATATGATCTAAATGTTCATTGTAAATATTAACAGATTTTTTTCTAAAAAAACGATCGATACGATTCATTTCTAAAACGACAATTACCATCAAAATTGACATGAAGATAATAAAAAAATAAACGACACCTGGAACCGTATCCAGATACTGAATCATAACATCTAAATTCTCGATATTTTCTTTCATACATTTATAATAAGTTGGTTTATAAATGTATAAAAAAAACGCCTTCTAAACAAGAAGACGTTTTGTATCTAAAATCCAGCGATGTTAATAATCTTACCTGGAACAATAACAATTTTTTTAGGCTCTTTACCATCTAACTGAGCAATTGTTCTTTCGTCATTCATAATGATTTCTTGAATTTGCTCTGCGGTTAAATCTAAAGGTAATTCGATTTTAAAACGCATTTTACCGTTAAAAGAAACCGGATATTCTTTTGAGCTTTCTACTAAATAAGAAGCATCAAAAATTGGGAAAGCAACTTCTGAAATCGAACCTTCATTCCCTAACATATTCCAAAGCTCTTCTGCAATATGAGGTGCGTAAGGCGAAACCAAGATTGCTAACGGTTCCAAAATTGCTCTATGATGACATTTTTGTTGCGTTAATTCGTTTACACAAATCATAAACTGAGAAACCGAAGTATTGAAAGAGAAATTCTCGATATCTTCAGTCACCTTTTTAATGGTTTTATGTAACGATTTGTACATTTCTTTTGTTGGTTCTTCATCAACAACAATTACACCATTATCATCAGCATATAATTTCCATAACTTTTTTAAGAAACCAGAAACACCAGTAATTCCAGCTGTATTCCAAGGCTTAGCTTGTTCCAATGGACCTAAGAACATTTCGTACAAACGCAATGTATCTGCTCCGTATTCTTCTACAATATCATCAGGGTTAACAACATTATAAAATGATTTTGACATTTTCTCAACTTCACGACCTACTTGATATTCTCCATTTTTATTTCCAACAAAAATAGCAGAAGAAATATCACGATATAAGTCACTATTTCTAAGCTTATCAATATTCAAAACATTAGTAGTTTCATTTATTAACTCTAAAGAAATCTTTCTATTAATAAACTTTGGAGTAACATCTTGCCAAACAGCAGATAAAATACCTTTCTCTTTATACATCGAAATAATGTCTTGCTTTAATTTTTCAAAATCAACATTTTCTTCACCACGTAAAACAGAATCATAAATTTCTTTAGTAACAAAAACTTTAACGTTTGGAACCTTAATTATTAATTCACTAGGTTCTTGAACCAAGACACTAATCATTAATTGATAAGCATAAGCACTCATTCCCAAAATCATTCCTTGGTTGATTAATTTTTTGAAAGGCTCATCTGCTATTACAAAACCACGGTCTTTCAAAAACTTATTCCAAAAACGAGAATACAACAAGTGACCTGTTGCGTGTTCGCTTCCTCCTATATATAAGTCAACGCTATCCCAATATGCAATCGCATCCTGAGAAGCAAAATCAACATCATTTTCCGCATCCATATAACGCAACCAATACCAAGAAGAACCTGCCCAACCTGGCATTGTATTTAATTCTAATGGAAAAATAGTTTCGTTATCAATTAAAGTATTTTCTACAACCTTATTATTAACTGTATCCCAAGCCCAAACTGAAGCATTTCCTAATGGTGGTTGCCCGTCTTCTGTTGGGAGATATTTTTCTACTTCTGGTAAAACAATTGGTAAATATTTCGCATCAATCATTTTTGGCAATCCATTCACATAATAAACAGGGAATGGTTCTCCCCAATAACGTTGACGAGAGAAAACAGCATCGCGTAAACGGTAATTTACTTTTGCTTTTCCAGCTCCGATTGCTTCTAATTGTTCGATTGCTTTTTTAGTTCCTTCTTTATAATCTAATCCGTTTAAGAAATCAGAATTCACCAATTCAAAACCAGATTTTTCTCCGTAAGCAGCTTCAGAAATATCTTGATTAAAAATATTTTTAATTTCAGGCATACCTTCCGTTCCTTTAAAGAAATTTGCGAAAGCATAATCACGCTCATCACCACAAGGAACCGCCATTACAGCACCTGTTCCGTAACCAGCTAAAACGTAATCACCAATCCAAACCGGAATTGGTTCTTTTGTAAACGGATGTTCTGCATAAGCACCTGTGAAAACTCCAGAAATCGTTTTAACATCAGCCATACGCTCACGTTCACTTCTTTTTGCAGTTGCTAAAACATAAGCTTCAACTGCTTCTTTTTGTTCTGGAGTTGTGATTTTAGAAACCAAATCGTGCTCTGGCGCTAAAGTCATAAACGTTACTCCAAAAATCGTATCAGGACGAGTAGTGAAAACTTCTATATAGTCTGAAGTCGAAAGTTCAAAGTCTGTAACGTCTTTTGACTTTTGACTTTTAACTTTAAACTTAACCGATGCACCAACAGATTTTCCAATCCAGTTACGTTGAGATTCTTTAATTGATTCTGACCAATCAATCACTTCTAACCCTTGAAGTAAACGTTCTGCATAAGCAGAAATACGCATTGACCATTGTGTCATTTTTTTACGAATAACCGGATGCCCACCACGTTCAGAAACTCCATTTATAATTTCGTCATTAGCCAAAACAGTTCCTAAAGCTGGACACCAGTTTACTTCTGTTTCTGCCAAATATGTTAATCTATATTGTAGTAAGATTTTTTCTTGTTCGTCTTGTGAAAAAGCATTCCATTGTTCAGCTGTGAATGCAATAATATTATCATCACAAACCGCTTGTACATTTGCATTTCCTTCTTTCGAAAAAATATCGATTAACGTACAAATACTTTCTGCTTTATCTGTAACCTTATTGTACCAAGAATTGAACAATTGAATAAAAATCCATTGTGTGTGTTTGTAATATTCAGGAGTTGAAGTACGCACTTCTCTGCTCCAATCGAAAGAAAAACCAATTTTATCTAATTGCTCTCTATAACGATTAATATTTGTTTCGGTAGTAATTGCAGGATGTTGCCCCGTTTGAATCGCATATTGTTCTGCTGGCAAACCAAATGAATCGTAACCTTGCGGATGTAAAACATTAAAACCTTGATGACGTTTGAAACGTGAATAAATATCCGAAGCGATATAACCTAGCGGATGTCCAACGTGTAACCCAGCTCCTGACGGATAAGGAAACATATCAAGAACATAATATTTTGGTTTATCTGAATCGTTTTTTGCTTTAAACGTTTGGTTATCGTTCCAATATTTTTGCCATTTGGCCTCGATTTCGTTTGGATTGTATTTCATTTTTAAGCGTACAATTTACCTTAATTAACTTTATTTCAATATATTAAAAAACAAAAAGAGTGCATTTGATTTTTAAATTTCATACAAAAATAAACTATATTTATAAGAAATGTAAATCTTTGCACATTATAATAGGTGAAAAATAATTTTCTTTAGTATTTTTACCCTTTAAAAAATTAGTTATGGCAAGTTCGTTCGAGAGATATCAAAAAAGAAGATTAATATCGTCTTATTTTTCAGTTATCTTAAGTATCTTTTTAGTATTATTTTTACTTGGTTCACTGGGATTATTCTTGATAAATTCAGAAAAAATATCAAATAATTTCAGAGAAAACATTCCGATGTCGCTTTATTTCAAAGACAAAGCTACACCTGACGACTTAGCTAAATTTGAAGAAACTTTAAAAACTGCACCTTACATCAAAGATTTTAAATTTGTACATAAAGATTCGGCAGCCGTTGAACAACAAGAAGTTATTGGGGAAGATTTTGTTCATTTTTTAGGATTCAATCCACTTCAAAATTCTTATGACATTCATTTTAACGGAGAATATGTTATAAAAGATAGTATTAAAGAAATTGAATTAACTTTTAAAGAAAATGATTTAATTGAAGATGTTGTTTATGACCAACAACTTGTTGAATTAGTAAACGAAAATATTACAAAAATTACGTTTTGGGTTTTAGTTATTAGTGCCGTTTTTGCATTTATTTCGTTCTTGTTAATCAACAGTTCTTTAAGACTTTCAGTTTACTCTAAGCGTTTCATCATCAAAACGATGCAAATGGTTGGAGCAACAAAATCATTCATCAGAAAACCTTTTATTTGGACGAGTGTAAAACTAGGAATGATTGGTTCTATTTTAGCAATTATTGGTGTTTTAGCAATCGCTTATTATGCAGATTCTAAATTTCCAACTTTGTTAATTCTTGAAGACACACAATCTTTATTCATAGTTTGCGGAGGAATTTTTATTGTAGGAATTATAATTACTTATATTAGCACATTCTTTGCAACACAACGTTTCTTAAACCTAAAATCAGACGATTTATACTAAAATATATGGAAAAGACAGAAAATAACGATAAATTTTTATTCCACAAAGAAAATTACATCACCTTAATTATTGGTCTAGCAGTCATTGCTTTAGGATTCATTTTGATGTCTGGTGGAGGAAGTGATGACCCAAATGTTTTCAATGAAGAAGTTTTCAGCTTCAGAAGAATTCGATTAGCTCCAACTGTAATCTTCATTGGATTTGGAGTATGTATTTATTCAATTTTCAAAAAATCAAAAAAATAACACAAACCAAAATAATTTAACCTAAAAAAACAACTTTTCAATGGACATTTTCCAAGCTATCATTATTGCCATTATTGAAGGCTTAACCGAGTATTTACCAATATCATCAACCGCTCACATGGGATTTACAGCAGCGTTGATGGGAATGGAAGAAACAGAATATTTAAAGATGTTTCAAGTTTCAATACAATTCGGAGCTATTTTATCAATCGTAGTTTTATATTGGAGAAAATTCTTTGATTTTTCTAATTTCAATTTCTATTTAAAATTAGGTTTTGCAGTTATTCCAGCTTTAGGTTTAGGCTATTTATTAGACGATAAAATCGAAGCCGTTTTAGGTAATCAAATTGCAATTTCAACTGTTTTAGTTTTAGGTGGAGTTGTACTTTTATTCGTTGATAAATGGTTTCAAAATCCAAAAATCAATGACGAAAAAGAAATCACTTTCAAAAAAGCAATTATAATCGGATTTTGGCAATGTTTAGCTATGATGCCAGGAACTTCACGTTCTGCAGCTTCAATTATTGGAGGTATGACTCAAGGTTTAAGCAGAAAAGCAGCAGCTGAATTCTCGTTTTTCTTAGCTGTTCCAACGATGTTAGCAGTAACCGTTTATTCCGTTTTTGTAAAAACTTGGGGTAAAGGAACCGAATTAGAACAAAAAGGTTACGAAATGATTTTAGCTACAAATGAAAATATTACAATTTTTATCGTTGGTAATATTGTTGCTTTCCTAGTTGCTTTAATTGCAGTAAAAACATTCATCAATGTATTAACTAAATACGGATTCAAATTTTGGGGCTGGTACCGCATTGTAATCGGAATCTTATTATTAGTTTACTTCAACTTTTATAAATAAAAATGACAAAATTATCTCCTGAAGAATTTCAAGCTGGTCAAATATTATTAATCGATAAACCTCTAACTTGGAGTTCGTTTCAAGCGGTTAACAAAGTAAAATACGCTTTGATTAAAAACTTGGGATTACCAAAAAAATTTAAAATTGGTCACGCAGGAACTTTAGACCCTTTAGCTTCCGGATTATTGATTATTTGTACAGGAAAATTCACTAAACGAATTTCTGAACTTCAAGGTCAAATCAAAGAATATACAGGAACAATTACGGTTGGCGGAACTACGCCTTCATACGATTTAGAAACAGAAATTAATGAAACGTTTCCAACCGAACATATTACAAACGAGTTAATTCACGAAACAACGAAACAATTCATTGGTGAAATCGACCAGTTCCCTCCTATTTTTTCAGCTTTAAAGAAAGATGGAAAACGTTTGTACGAACACGCAAGAGCTGGTGAAGAAGTTGAAATTGCATCGAGAAAAATTGAGATTTCGGAATTTGAAATCACACGAATTGAATTACCTGAAATCGATTTTAGAGTAGTTTGCAGCAAAGGAACTTACATTCGTTCATTAGCTTTCGATTTTGGAAAAGCTCTGAACTCTGGAGCGCATTTAACAGCTTTAAGAAGAACAAAAATAGGTGAATTCTCAGTAGAAAATGCCATAGAACCTTTAGCGTTCGAAAAAATATACAATCCAAATTTTAAAGAAGCTTAATAAGCTTCTTTTTTTATATCTTCACATTTCAAAACAAAAGAAATGAACCTAAAATATATGCACAAAAACTTTCTATTTATTGCTTTCTTTCTAATTTTTAATCAAACCATTACAGCTCAAAATCAAAAATTAGAAAATGGTGATTTACTTTTCATCAACATCAATTGCGGTCCAATGTGTGAAGCAATTAATGCGGTTACCGAAGGTTTTGAAGGTAAAGATTTCAACCATATGGGAATGATTATTAACGAAAATAACGAATATTTTGTTTACGAAGCCATTGGAAAATCGGTTGTAAAAACGCCTTTGAAAACATTTATTTCATATACAAAAGAACCAATTTATTTAGGTCGTTTAAAAGAAGAATTTCAGAATTTAATTCCAGATGCGATATCATTTTCAGAAAAACAATTAGGCGTTCCGTATGATAATAACTTCATATATGATAATGAAAAATATTATTGTTCAGAACTGATTTACGATGCATTCTTGTCTGCAAACAACAACAAACCATTCTTTAAATTATATCCAATGACGTATAAAGAACCGAATTCGGATAATTTTTTTCCAATTTGGATTGAGCATTTCAAGAATCAAAACATTAAAATTCCAGAAGGCAAACTTGGTTGTAATCCAGGCGGAATGAGCTTGGATGAAAAAATCACTTTCGAATTATTTCAAAATTAAATTGAGTTAAATTTCAAAACCAATTTGCAATATAATAAAAACAGTACATTTGTCAATCTAAAAGAAACTTCTAAATATGCTTTCAAAAAAATGTAAATATGCTTTAAAAGCAATGGTTTGCCTAGCTAGAAATTACCAACAAGGTAGTTTAACAACGGCGGCAATTGCAGATAAAGAAAATATTCCTAAAAAATTTTTAGAGCAAATTTTATTAGAGTTAAAACGTTGGAAGTTAGTAAATAGTAAACAAGGAATTGGTGGCGGATATTATTTATTAAAAGATCCGAATGAAGTTTCTTTAGCAGATTTATACCGAATTTTTGATGGCCCAATTTCACTTACTCCTTGTGTTTCTATAAATTATTATGAGAAATGCGACGATTGCAAAGATGAAACTTCTTGCTATTTACGAAAGCAATTAATCGAAATTCGTGATAAAACACGCGCTAGTATGATGGAAGCTACTTTACAATCTTTTATAAATAGCTAATTGCTATTTTTTTTTATTTTTAAAACTCTACTACTTTGGTGTAATTTATAGAATTTATATATTTGCATAAATAAAACATTCTAATGAACAGCGTTTTAAAAAATAAATTCGATACGATTTTAAAAGATAACATCGAAAAATTAAGCTTTGAAGAACAAATAAATTATATCACAAAACATTTTGAGAACATCGTTTTTTCAACAAGTTTTAGTTATGAAGATCAATTAATTACTTTTCTACTTAGAAAAGAAAACATTGAAATTTTTACTTTAGATACTGGGCGTTTATTCGAAGAAACCTACGAAACTTGGAACGAAACAGTTTTGAAGTATAAAATACAAATCAAAACATACACACCTACTCCAACTCTTTTGAGTGATTTTATAACTCAGAAAGGTCCTAATTCATTTTATCAATCGATAGAAAACAGAAAACAATGTTGTGATGTTCGCAAGGTTTTTCCATTAAAAGAAGCAATCAAAAATAAAGAAATTTGGATTACTGGTTTACGTGCCGAACATTCTCCAAATCGAAAAGATATGACCATTTTTGAATGGGACGAAACTAATCAAATCATCAAATTCAATCCACTTCTACATTGGAAAACTTCAGAGGTTATTGATGAAATCACTAAAAATCAAATTCCGTTTAACAAACTACATAACAAAGGTTTTGTAAGTATTGGTTGTGCTCCGTGTACAAGAGCAATCAAAGAAGGTGAAGATTTTAGAGCCGGTCGTTGGTGGTGGGAAGATGCATCAAAAAAAGAATGTGGATTACATATACATAAATAAAATGGATACAAAATATAAATTAGATTACTTAGACCAACTCGAATCAGAATCGATTCATATATTTCGTGAAGTTGCTGGTCAATTTGAACGTCCTGCATTACTTTTTAGCGGAGGAAAAGACAGCATAACTTTAGTTCACTTAGCTTTAAAAGCTTTCAAACCAGGAAAGTTTCCTTTTCCATTAATTCATATCGACACTGGGCATAATTTCCCTGAAGTTATCAAATACAGAGATGCTTTAGCAGAACAAATTGGAGAAAAACTTATCGTAAGAAAAGTCGAAGACACCATAAAAAGACAAGGTTTAAAAGAACAAAACGGAAAATTCGCAAGCAGAAATGCCTTACAAACTTATACGCTTTTAGAAACTATTGAAGAATTTGAACTTGATTGTTGTATTGGTGGTGCAAGACGCGATGAAGAAAAAGCAAGAGCAAAAGAACGCATATTTTCAGTACGTGATGATTTTGGACAATGGGATCCAAAATTACAACGCCCAGAACTTTGGAATCTTTACAACGGAAAAATTAATAAGGGTGAAAATGTTCGTGCTTTCCCTATTAGCAATTGGACCGAATTAGACATTTGGAATTACATCAAACGAGAAAAAATCGAACTACCTTCTATTTATTTCACCCACAATCGTGAGGTAATTCATATTCAAAATCAATTACTTGCCACAAACGAATTCGTAAAAATTGAAGCGGAAGACAAAATCACTTACGAGAATGTGCGATATCGTACCGTTGGAGATATGACTTGTACAGCAGCAGTTGCTTCAGAAGCGCATTCGATTGATGATATTATCAATGAAATTTCAGCTTCCAAAACAAGCGAACGTGGTGAAACAAGAATTGACGATCGAATTTCTGAAGCTGCAATGGAAGATAGAAAAAAGCTAGGTTATTTTTAATTATTACGAAACTTACAAATGGACATATTAAGATTTATTACAGCCGGAAATGTAGATGATGGAAAAAGCACATTGATTGGAAGATTATTATACGACAGCAAAAGTATTTTAATCGACCAAATCGAAGCAATTGAAAAAGCGAGTAAATTTAAAGATAACGGAGTTTTAGATTTAGCTCTAATTACTGATGGCTTAAGAGCTGAACGCGAACAAGGAATTACTATTGATGTTGCGTATAAATACTTCTCAACTCCAAAAAGAAAATTCATCATTGCCGATGCACCAGGTCATATTCAATATACGCGAAATATGATTACAGGAGCATCAAATTCGCAATTGATTATTTTATTGGTTGATGCAAGAACAGGAATTACAGAACAAACCAAGCGTCATACATTTATCGCATCGCTTTTAAAAATCCCTAAAATTGTAGTTGCTGTCAACAAACTTGATTTGGTGAATTTCGATGAATCAATTTATAAATCAATCGAAAATGAATTTAAAGAACTTAGTGAAAAATTAAATTTAAACGAAGTTACTTTTATTCCAATTAGCGCATTAAACGGTGATAACATCGTTGATGCTTCAGAAAATATGTCTTGGTACAAAGGACAAACATTATTAGATTTTTTAGAAACAGTCAACATTCAAGAAAATGAAAATCTAGAAGCAAGTCGCTTTCCAATTCAATATATCATCAGACCTCAAACCACTGAATTACACGATTATCGAGGTTATGCTGGAAAAATCACAAGTGGAATTTTCAAAAAAGGCGATAAAATAAAAATTTATCCTTCTGAAATTGAAGCTACAATTTCGTCAATAGAAGTAAATTTAAAAGAAGTTGATGAGGCGTTTGCTCCTCAAAGTGCTGTTATTCAATTAAACAAAGACATTGATATCAGTCGTGGAGATTTGATTGTGAATTTAAACAATCAGCCAAAATTCACAAACGAATTAGAAGTTCAAGTTTGTTGGATGCATCAAAAAGCATTACAAATTGGAAGTAAATATTTAATTCAAAATCAAACAAATCGTGTAAAAGCAGTTGTAAAATCAATTGAATATTTAGTTGATATAAATACATTCGAAAAGCAATTTGAAACTTCAGAAGTACAATTAAATCAAATTGCAAAAATCAAATTAAAAACAGCAACTTCAATCGCATATGATTCCTATTCAAACATACAAGCTCAAGGCGGAATTATATTTATTGACGAAACATCAAATGTAACTGTAGGAGCTGGAATTTTAGATTAGATTATGGGAAACATCGTAAAACCGCAAAAAATTGAAGTTCTACTGATCGGTCATTCTACACTTGCTGCTGAAGAATTAAACAAATTAATACACAGTGAAATTGTAGGTAAAATTTATATTTATGCATCGATAATCAGTGACGATATTCGCAGTTTAATGGATGCAAATAAGACCATTGAAATTATCAAAAATATTACTGAAGATTTTCTTGACAAAATAAGTTTAATCATAGTTGCTGATAAATATAATAATCAAGAAAATTGGTTTGAGATTGCACAAGAAAAAAATATTCTGATAGAGCAATCGTTTCAAATCAACGCTAGAGAGAGTAATCAAAAATTCTCGGATGAAAAAAAATGGAAATTCATAGCTTATACTGGTTTTGTTCTGTTTTTAGGTTTATTGATAATAAATATTTCATCGTTTTATTTCACCTGGCAAGATGTAAATCACGTATTTGAATTTCTAAACGAAAATACAGACGATCGTTTTGTAGCACTAATAATCGTAGGATTCGTTGCCCAAATGATTGATGGCGCATTAGGTATGGGTTATGGTGTAACAAGTACAGCGGCATTGTTGTATTTTGGAGTTCCACTTCCATCGATTAGCAGTAGTATTCATACAGCAGAAATGTTTTCGAGTGGTGCTTCTGGATTCAGTCATTATAAATTTGGAAACATCAATAAAAAATTATTTAAAAACATTGTACTTCCTGGTATTGCTGGAGCTGTTTTAGGAGCTGTTCTGTTATCAACTTTTGGAGAAGAATATTCAGGAATTATCAAACCTATATTAGCTGTTTACACTCTTTTACTTGGAGTTAAAATATTTTCGAATGCCTTTAAAAAACGCACAGAACGCAAAAAAATAAAACGCGTAGGATGGCTAGCCGGAATTGGTGGTTTTTTAGATTCGTTTGGCGGTGGTGGCTGGGGACCTGTAGTTACAAGTACATTAATTTCTAAAGGAAAAACACCAAAGTATGTCATCGGAACTGTAAGTTTAACCGAATTTTTTGTAACTCTTTCAAGTGCATTTACCTTTTTTACATTAATTGGAATTGGTCATTGGCAACTAATTTTAGGATTGGTAATTGGAGGAATGCTAGCTGCTCCTTTAGCTGCTAAACTTGCAGGTAAATTACCTGTAAAAAAAATGTTCATAGCTGTCGGATTATTAATAATCGTTTGGAGTTTAAACATCTTTTTGAAAACTTTAGGCGTTTATTAAAACTTCAAAATACTAAAAAACTCGGTTTATTTAACCGAGTTTTTTAATATATGAACAATTTCATTTTGAGCAGAAATACCTTTATCAGTATTATACCATTTCTGTAATTCTTCTTTAACTTCATCCGTAATCGAACCAAATTTAGCTTTCAAATCAATCATTAATTGAACTGCTTCTTTAGGTCTTGGTCCCCAATCTGCCAAAACATCAAACGTTTCAGGATTTACAAATAACAACTTCGGAATAGCTTTTCCACCATTGGTCAAAAATTGATTCATCAAAGCTTCATTTTCATCACGAAGAACAATTTTAAGTTCAATCGCATCAGACAATTCTGCCATTTTATTAATAACCGGTAAAGCCTGAGCTGCATCACCACACCAACCTTCAGATAAAACAATCCACAAAATAGGTTGCTTCAATTCTTTTAAAAAAGTTTCAATTTCTTCTGGAACGGTTAATGTTTTATCCAAACGTTTCATACGTTGGTCGTTCATCTTTATATAAGGCAACGCATCAATCCCTTCAACAATAAATGTATCTTGATTTAAAGATTGCGTAACCAGTTCACGATATTCTGTGTAAGTAAAAAATTTCTTTAAGCTTTCTGTGATAATAGTTTTCATTGTGATATATTTATAGCTCTCAAAGATAAATTTAAAACCATTCAAACTAAAATGAAACTAAAAAATTTAGAAATCGGGTTGGTACTTTCGGGTGGCGGTCATAAAGGAATTGCACACGCAGGAGCTTTAAAATTTTTAGAAGAGCAAGAAATAAAACCAAAAATTATTGCTGGAACAAGCGCCGGTTCGATTGTTGGCAGTCTATATTCAGTTGGAATGAAACCCGATGCTATTTTGACTTTCTTTAAATCGGTTGATTTTTTTAGTTGGAATCATTTTACTTTTAGAAAAGCAGGCGTTTTAGATTCAAGTTCATTCAGAACCTATTTAGAAGCCATTTTTAAAGAACGTAAAATTGGAGATTTAAAAAATGAATTATACATAACAGGAACCGATTTAGAACGCGGAAGATTAAAAATTTTTGATTCGCAAACGCGTTTATTAGATGCAGTTTTAGCTTCAAGTGCTTTTCCTGGAATCATTTCTCCAGTTTCTGTAAACGGAAAACTTTATAGTGATGGCGGAATCTTAAATAATTTTCCTGTAACAACAGTTCAAGGTCGATGTGACTTCATTATCGGAATTAATCTATGTCCGGTAGTAGAAGTTGAAACTGAAAAATTAACTTCAATAAAATCGGTAACATTAAGAGCATATGAAATTATGCTAATGCAATCTTCTGGAGCTTTTAGAGAACTTTGTGATTGGTATATGGAACCCAAAAAACTTGCTGATTATAGTACATTTGAAACAAAAAAATCGAGAATGGAAGAGATTTTTGAAATCGGATATTACGAAGCAAAAAGAACTTTTGAGAACGTTAGAGATAAAATTTAGAAAGCTATTTTAAAAAAAGTTTATAATGTTTATATTTGCACAAAACAAAAAACCTTCTCATGAAATATAAAAGAATACTTCTAAAATTAAGCGGTGAAGCTTTAATGGGTGAAAATCAATATGGTATTGACCCACAACGTTTGTCTGAATACGCTCAAGAAATTAAAAAAATTCACGCTTTAGGGGTTGAAATCGCTATCGTAATTGGCGGTGGAAATATTTTCAGAGGTGTTGCTGGAGCAAGTAAAGGAATGGATCGCGTTCAAGGTGATTACATGGGAATGCTTGCAACTGTAATCAACGGAATGGCTTTACAAGGTGCTTTAGAAGATGCTGGAATGTTAACTCGTTTACAAACTGCTTTAAAAATTGAAGAAATTGCTGAGCCTTATATCAAAAGAAGAGCAGTTCGTCATTTAGAAAAAAACAGAATTGTAATTTTTGGTGCTGGAACTGGAAATCCGTATTTCACAACAGATACAGCAGCTGTTTTAAGAGGTGTTGAAATCAATGCTGATGTTATTTTAAAAGGAACTCGTGTTGATGGTGTTTACACTGCAGATCCAGAAAAAGATCCAAATGCAGTAAAATACGAATCAATTACTTTTACTGATGTTTTAGCAAAAGGATTGAATGTTATGGATACAACAGCATTTACTTTAAGTCAAGAAAATCAATTACCAATTGTTGTTTTCGATATGAACAAAGAAAATAATTTATTAAAAGTGTGCCAAGGTGAAAACATTGGAACTACAGTATATTAATTAAGAAATAAACAATCACAAGTCATGACAGAAGAAATTAATTTTATCATAGACGAAGCAAAAGAATCAATGCAAGGTTCGGTAGCTCACTTAGAGAAATCGTTCTTAAATATTCGTGCTGGTAAAGCATCTCCTCAAATGTTAGGAAGTGTTTTTGTTGATTACTACGGTTCTCAAACTGCACTTTCTCAAGTAGCAAATATTAATGTTCCTGATGCAAGAACATTAACTGTTACACCTTGGGAAAAAAATATGCTTCATCCAATTGAGAAAGCAATTATGATTGCTAATTTAGGGTTAAACCCGATGAACAATGGTGAAAACATCATCATCAACATTCCTGCATTAACTGAAGAACGACGTCGTGATTTAGTTAAACAAGCAAAAGCCGAAGCTGAAGACGCAAAAATTTCGATTCGTAATGCACGTAAAGATGCAAATACAGAAATCAAAAAAGAAGAAAAAAACGGAACTGCAGAAGATATTTGTAAAGTAGCTGAAGATAGTATTCAGAAACTTACTGATAGCTACATCAAAAAAATTGATGAAGTTTTTGTAGTTAAGGAAGCTGAAATAATGAAGGTATAATTTCATTTACATAAAAAAAATCGTTCTGTTGAACGATTTTTTTGTATTTTATAATTAATGAGAAGAAACAAATTTCAACCCAACAATAGATCCGATTAAAGTAAAAATAAAAAATACTCGCCAAAAAGTAACTGGCTCTTTAAAAACAAAAATACCGATTAAAACAGTTCCTACCGCCCCTATTCCAGTCCAAACTGCATAAGCTGTTCCTAACGGTAAAGTTTGAGTTGCTTTCATTAATAATAACATTGAAGCTACCAAGCATACTAAAAAACCTCCATACCAACCATACATTTCATTCCCAGAAGATTGTTGTGCTTTTCCAAGGCAAGAAGTGAATCCAACTTCACATAATCCTGCAATAATTAAAATAATCCAATTCATATTAATTGTTGTTTTTTGAGCGCAAATATAATCACTTTAAAATTAGAAATTTCAAAGCATAGAATATCTTAAAAACTAAAACAAAAAATTAGTATCTTTGCAAGTCGTTAGAAAAACCGTTTTATTTCTAATGTAAATTATAAAAACAAGAAACAATTCACAATGAAACATATTAAAGTAAATGATCTTTTAAACGGATCTAATCTGCTTCAAGAAGTAACTGCGAAAGGTTGGGTACGATCTTTCAGAAACAATCAATTTATTGCTTTAAACGATGGATCTACCATTAATAATATTCAATGTGTGGTTGATTTAGATAAATTTCCTGCAGATTTATTAAAAAAAGTTACAACTGGATCTGCAATTGCAGTTAAAGGAACTTTAGTTGAAAGTCAAGGAGCTGGACAAAAATTCGAAATTCAAGTAAATAACTTAGAAGTTTTAGGAGAATCTGATCCAGAAAAATATCCAATTCAACCAAAAAAACACTCTTTAGAATTTTTAAGAGAAAATGCACATTTAAGAGTTCGTACAAATGCTTTCGGAGCAATTATGCGTGTTCGTAGCGTTTTATCTTTTGCTGTTCATAAATATTTCCAAGAAAACGGATTTTACTACGTAAACACACCAATCATCACAGGTTCTGATGCTGAAGGTGCTGGAGAAATGTTTCAAGTAACATCATTTTCTTTAGATGGTTCTGCTCCAAAAAATGAAGACGGAACAATCAATTACAAAGAAGATTTCTTCGGAAAACAAACAAACTTAACGGTTTCTGGACAATTAGAAGCTGAAACGTATGCAATGGCTTTAGGTCAAGTTTATACTTTTGGACCAACTTTCCGTGCAGAAAATTCAAATACTTCTCGTCACTTAGCTGAATTTTGGATGATTGAACCAGAAGTTGCGTTTAATGATTTAGATGCTAATATGGATTTAGCTGAGGATTTCATTAAATCGGTAATCAAATACACATTAGAAAAATGTGAAGACGATTTAAATTTCTTAGACCAACGTTTAAAAGACGAAGAGAAAAACAAACCACAAGCTGAAAGAAGCGAAATGAGCTTAATTGAAAAATTAAACTTCGTTTTAGAAAACAATTTCAAGCGTGTTTCATATACAGAAGCTATCGATATTTTAAAAGCTTCTAAACCTAACAAAAACAAAAAATTCCAATATTTAATTGACGAATGGGGTGCAGATTTACAATCAGAACACGAGCGTTTCTTGGTTGAAAAACACTTCAAATGTCCGGTAATTTTGTTTGATTATCCAGCTAAAATCAAAGCATTCTATATGCGTTTGAACGAAGATAGAAAAACGGTTCGTGCAATGGATATCTTGTTTCCTGGAATTGGAGAAATTGTTGGAGGATCTCAAAGAGAAGAACGTTATGATGTATTAGTTGAAAAAATGAAAGCATTAGACATTTCTGAAGAAGAATTATGGTGGTACTTAGATACACGTAAATTCGGATCAGCAGTTCACTCTGGATTTGGCTTAGGATTTGAGCGTTTGGTTTTATTCGTAACCGGAATGACAAACATTCGTGATGTAATTCCTTTCCCTAGAACACCACAAAACGCGGAATTCTAAAATCAAGCGTTATTCCCATATTAAATAGTTTAACTTAACTACTTTTTTCTTATTTTTGAAGTAAAGAGTTTTTAAGTTAAACTTTTTTTATACCCAAAAATTAAATTTCTTTAGATCACCAAATATGTTAAAACAAAATTTACAATTTAAACTTTCGCAAAAGCTTTCTCCTCAGCAAATTCAGTTAATGAAACTGATTCAATTGCCTACGCTTGCATTTGAACAACGCTTAAAAGAAGAACTTGTTGAAAATCCAGCTTTAGAAGCAGGAAAGGAAGAAAGTGAAGAAATTGATGAATTCGGAGATCAAGATGATTACGACGATTATGATAACGATAGCGAAAGAATTGAGGCTGATGACATCAATATCGACGAATATTTAAGTGACGACGAAACTCCAGATTATAAATTACAAGCAAACAATTATAGCGATGATGACGATGATAAATTTTCGCCAATCGTTGCACAAGTTAGTTTTCACCAAGATTTATTAAATCAATTAAACACCTTTATTCTTAATGATGAAGACCGTGTAATTGCAGAATTTTTAGTAGGAAGCATTGACGATATGGGATATATCCGAAGAGATATTCAGGATATTGTTGATGATATGGCTTTTACTCAAGGTATTTATACCGATGAAGAAAAAGTACATCATATTTTAACTCATATCATTCACGAATTAGAACCTATTGGAGTTGGAGCAAGAGATTTACAAGAATGTTTATTACTTCAATTAAAACACAAACTTCCGTCTGAAACGAATGATTTAGCAACTGATATTATCGAGAATCAATTTGATGCATTTACTAAAAAACATTACGAAAAATTAATTCAGAAATACAACATTACCCAAGACCAATTACGCAAAGCAATTGATGTAATCGAAAAATTAAATCCAAAACCGGGTGGAGCTTTCGCTGGAAGTACAAAAGCAATTGAACACATTATTCCTGATTTTGCTATACGAATTGTTGATGGAGAACTAGAACTTTCATTAAACGGAAGAAATACTCCAGAATTACACGTTTCTAAAGATTATCAGGAAATGCTAGAAACATATAAATCTTCGAATGAAAAATCAACTTCTCAGAAAGAAGCTGTTCAGTTTATCAAGCAAAAATTAGATGGAGCTAAATGGTTTATCGATGCAATAAAACAACGCCAAGAAACACTTTTTGTAACGATGAGTGCAATTATGCATTATCAAGAAGAATTTTTCTTAGATGGCGATGAAACCAAATTAAGACCAATGATTTTGAAAGACATTGCAGATATGGTTGGTTTGGATATTTCAACAATTTCTCGTGTTGCAAATAGTAAATATGTTGACACACCTTATGGTACAAAATTGATTAAAGAATTCTTTTCTGAAGCAATGATTAACGACCAAGGTGAAGAAGTTTCGACTATCGAAATCAAGAAAATTTTACAAAATATCATTGAAGATGAAGACAAACAAAAACCACATCCAGATGATAAATTAGCCGAATTATTAAAAGAAAAAGGCTATCCAATCGCAAGAAGAACGGTTGCAAAATATAGAGAACAACTCGATATTCCTGTTGCTAGAATGCGTAAAAAAGTATAACAAAAAAACCTGTTTTAATTAAAACAGGTTTTTTTTATAAAATATAAAACATCAAGCCAACATTAAAGAAATTTAAGCTTTTCTTATCAACGAAAACATCCTTTTTGAAAATTGGATTAAAGCCGTAATAAGCATAAATATTCCAAGTATTAAAACCTGCAGAAATGTAAGTACCAATAATATTTTTATTGTAATCTGGATTTGATTTTACATCATATTTTCCAAAAGGCCCATCGTATTTAGAAACATCTCTAAGCAAATAGCTATACTTTACTCCAGCATAAATTCTCCAAAATTTATGTGATTCCATTGTTGAAGTACGCCATCTAAACTCTATTGGAATTTCCAGATAAGTCAAATTTTGAACATTTTTATTGTAATTAGAATCTACATAATAAGACATTCCATCTTCTGAAACAGAAAGGTTATTTCTTAAATTATAAAAAACAATTCCAACACCAGGAGCAATAGCAACATTTCTACGCTTATTTACAGGAAAGTCACGAAGAAAACCAAAGGAAATTCCTGTTGAAAACGAATTGGGCTTGTATCCATCAGGTTTATTTGTTAAAATACTATGTGTAATTCCAAAATAAATTTGATCTTCACGATATTTTGGATCATCTACATCAACGGTTCGTTCAATTGCAGGAATTGAATCTTGAACTTGAGCAAATCCAATAGTAGAAAAAAATAATAATATAAATAAATAAAATTTCATCATCAAAAAGTATAAGTTAAACCCACACCGAGTAATTGTTTAAACTGCAAACGTGGACCAGTTATGACTTGAACACCATCAACTTCTTTTTTCGCTTTGATGTCATCATCATAAATCAAATGTGTTCCGATGGTTGCTTTAATAAAATTATTAACAGTCATTTCAATTTGCAATTGCCAATCGATATCGACATTTCCAAATCTATTTAAATAATCGGTATAAATCGAAATCTTGTGGTCTAAGATAACGTTTTTAGCAATGGTTTTCTTACATTGATTGGTAATTAAAAAACCGAATTCACTTCGCGATTTTTTTCCAGCACGAAGTAATGTTCCATTTTCATCAAATCTTCCTCCAGGTAAACCGAAAGCTCCAACATTTGCTAAACTATCATTTAATACAAAGGTAGATTTTAAAGTAGCTGGTGAAATATAAACGCTAAAGTCTTTATTTTGAGGTTTATATTCAGCTCCAATCCCGACAAATAAATAAGCTGGCGCAAAAATACTAGAAATTGGATTTTTTGTATTTGGATAAGAGTATCCATTCGCCATTTGTGTATTTAAAGTCAATTTTGCAGAATGATACCAACTCGATTTCACTGAAGTTCGATAACCAAAAGTAGAGTTTAACGCAAACACGTCATCTGTTTTTCTAACTTCTTGATTGTCTTGTTTATTTAAACCATAACGAACTTTTAAATCGCTATTCCAAATAATTCTTCCTTTCTCATATTTTCTAAAAAAATCCCCTTTAACAATACCCGAAATTGAATTATAACCACCAGCATTCCAATTTGAAAAGGCACCTTGATTGAAATCTAATCCAACAACATTTTTTTTAGTCCAATACGATTGCGATGTTTTAACTTCAGTCAATCCATCAAAAGGAATTATGTATTCAGATTTAGGTTTTCGATTGTATTGCATTTCAAAATCATCAGGAATTAAGAAATAAGAAATCTCCGTTTTTCGCCTACGTTTTGCAACTTCAAAACTTGAAAGTACAACTTTCTTTACATCTGGATTTTTGGTTTTTACTTCGGAAGATTCCTGAACAATAATTTTTTCTTCAACAAAAACAGGTGCTAAATAAACAACATCACCTACTCGCTTAATCGAATCAAATGAACTAAAATTATAACGATAAAAATCTTGTATTGCTATTTCCGATATACTATCATTACTTACTTGAGCATTTAAAATACTTAGTTTAAATAATAATATAAACAGGAAAAATATTTTTTTTAATTGTTTCATAACTAATATTTCGAAAAAAAATCGTTTAATTTATTTTCACTAAATCCACAAATTTCTTGTTGTTCTAAAACCGTTGCGTGTTCAATAAAAACATCAGGAACACCCAAACAAGTAACTTTTACATTCGGATGCAATTCTGTTACATATTGAGAAACAACACTTCCAAATCCACCAATAATTGAACCTTCTTCAATTACGATTATTTCTTTATGATTTTTTAAAACATTTGAAATATAATCTTTGTTAAACGGTTTTATTTGAATAAAATGAAACACCGAAAATAATTCTTTATTTGGTAATTTTTCAATACAATTTAGAACTGATTCATAAATAGTTCCAGTAGTAAAAATTGCAATCGTATTTCCTTTTCTAATTTTTTCGACTTTATTAAAATCTAGGCTTTCAAAAGGCAATTGCCAATTTACTTGATTACTTCTTCCTTTTGGATAACGAACAACTGTAGGTTTTTTATTATCAAGTTGCAAAGTGAATAAAGTATTTCGAAGTTCAATTGCATCTTTTGGAGATAAAATTTGAAGATTTGGAATCGCATTCAAAAAAGCAATATCAAAAACACCTTGATGTGTTGCTCCATCTTCTCCAACCAAACCAGCACGGTCAACACAAAAAATTACAGGAATATTTTGCAAAGCAACATCGTGGATAATTTGGTCGTAAGCACGTTGCAAAAATGTTGAATAAATAGTACAAAAAACTGTCAAACCATCAAGAGCCATTCCTGCTGCCAAAGTAACTGCGTGTTGCTCTGCAATTCCAACATCTATAGCACGTTCAGGAAAAACTTCCATCATATATTTTAACGAACTTCCTGTTGGCATTGCTGGAGTAATTCCAACAATTTTATCATTCTTACGTGCCAATTCTAATAAAGTTAAACCGAAAACATCTTGATATTTAGGTGGTAAGTTATCTTCAATTTTCGGAAATAAATCGCCGGTTTCTTTATTAAATTTACCAGGAGCGTGATATACAATCTGATTTTCTTCAGCTTGCTTCAGCCCTTTTCCTTTTGTTGTAACAATATGTAAAAATTGAGGTCCCGTTTTCTTTTTTAAACGTTTTAATTCTGCAATTACCAAAGGTAAATCGTGTCCGTCAATTGGTCCAGAATATTCAAAATTCAAAGCTTGAATCATATTATTTGCCTTCGGATTTCTTCCTTCTTTCACTTCGGTTAAATAACTTTTCAAAGCACCAACACTCGGATCAATTCCAATTGCATTGTCGTTCAAAATAATCAAAACGTTAGCATTTGTATCGCCAGCGTGATTTAAACCTTCAAATGCCATTCCTGCTGCAATAGAAGCATCTCCGATTACAGCAATATGTTTTCTGTCTGAATCGCCTTTTAATTGAGCAGCCAAAGCCATTCCTAAAATTGCCGAAATTGAAGTTGAAGAATGTCCAACACCAAAAGCGTCATATTCGCTTTCATCGATTTTTGGAAAACCACTGATTCCGTTTAATTGTCGATTCGTATAAAAAACATCTTTTCGACCCGTTAAGATTTTATGTCCATAAGCCTGATGCCCAACGTCCCAAATCAATTTATCATTAGGCGTATTAAACACATAATGCAAGGCAATTGTAAGTTCAACAACTCCTAAACTTGCGCCTAAATGCCCTTCTTTTGTAGCAACTACATCAATAATAAACTTTCGCATTTCCGAAGCTAATTGAGGTAATTGATTCAAAGTAAGTTTCTTTAAATCTGCTGGATAATTAATTTGAGATAAAATGTTGTTCATTTTTATTTAAATAAAGAACAAATTTACGATAATGTTTTATTTTTGATGTGATAAAATCAATTATGGACGATATATTTACAGATGAATATTATATGCGAATAGCTTTAAGTGAAGCAAAATTTGCATTTGAAAATGGAGAAATACCAATTGGAGCAGTTGTTGTGGCGAATAATCGCATTATTGCAAAAACACATAACCTAACTGAAACATTAACTGATGTAACAGCGCACGCAGAAATACAAGCAATTTCATCTGCAGCCAATTCAATTGGTGGAAAATATTTAAAAAATTGTACGATTTACATCACAGTTGAACCTTGCCAAATGTGTGCAGGTGCATTATATTGGAGTCAGGTTTCGAAAATCGTTTATGGTGCAAGTGATAACAAACGCGGCTATACAGAAATGGGCGGAAAATTACATCCAAAAACAGAAATTATAACTGGTGTTTTAGAAGCCGAATGTTCAGCCATAATGAAAGAATTCTTTCAGAAAAAAAGATAAAAAAAAGGAAATTTCAGATTGAAATTTCCTTTTTGTATTTTTATAAAAATCTGTAACCAACTCCAATTTGGAAAACATCATTTTTAATATTTTCAGTTGAAATAGGAATACCACCGATCGAAGCATCTTTATTTAACTTAGATAAACCAAAATTATAACGTGCATCAACATTAATTCCTAAAGGTAATTTATAAGATAATCCGATACCTAAACCAAAATTAAACGATTGATATGAATTTTTGGAATCGAATTTTGTATTCAATAACTTTGATTCAGATTTTGTAAGAAAATCAAATTTAGGACCTAATTCAGCAGAAAGACCAGCTATTAATTTATACTTAAACATAATTGGAACAGAAACATAACTGTTATTAATTTCTCCTCCTTCAACTTTTCCTCCTTGAGCCGTATATAAAACCTCTGGTTGAATAGATAATTTTCCGAATCCAACTTCAGCAAAAGCTCCAAAATAATAACCTGTTTTAGATTTTCCGTCTTTTACCCCAGATAGACTAGAAAAGTTAGCACCAACTTTTGGCCCTACACTAAAACTTTGAGCCTGAGCTGCACCTGCAAAAGCAAAAAGTGTTAAAACACAAAATGTAATTTTTTTCATAAATTTTCGATATCGTTTGTTATTCAAATAAATATAATATTTTAATTAAGATTTACAAAACAAAAAAACCACATATTTCTATGTGGTTTTTTGTTAGTCAATTTCATTTCCTTCTTTATCGAAGAAATGATATTCTAAATACGTGTAAGCGTCACGAGGTACAATTTTCACCCATTTTTTATGCTCAAAAAGCCATTTTGAACGTATTGATGGAAAACCTTTTGTAAGGTAGGCAGCCACGAATGGATGCGCATTCAAGACCAATTTTGATTGATCTTTGATAATTCTTTCTAGGTCAGCTGATATTTTGTCAATAACTAAGATTGGAGCTTCAATTTCACCGTTTTCATTATTCGGATCTTCTTCTCTTGTTTTGATAGAAACTTCAGGTCTAACTCTTTGTCTAGTAATTTGAATTAATCCAAATTTGCTAGGAGGCAAGATTTTATGCTTCGCTTTATCATCGCTCATTTCTTCTTTAAGGAAGTCGTAAAGTACTTTTCTATTTTCTGGATTACCCATATCAATAAAATCTACTACAATAATTCCTCCCATATCGCGTAATCTCAATTGTCTAGCAATTTCGGCAGCTGCGATTAAATTAACCTCAAGAGCTGTATCCTCTTGATTTTGAGCTTTGTTTGAACGATTTCCACTATTTACATCAATAACATGTAACGCCTCGGTATGTTCTATGATTAAGTAAGCTCCTTTGCTCATAGAAACCGTTTTCCCGAAAGAAGTTTTAATTTGACGTTCGATGTTATACTTTTCAAAAAGAGGAACCTCTTTTGATTGATAATGTTTAACAATAGAAATTTTAGAAGGAGCTATTTCTTGCAAATAGTCCTTAGTTTGATAATACAACTCTTCATCATCTATATGAATTCCGGTAAAAGTATCATTAAAGACATCTCTTAATATAGAAGATGCTCTATTTACTTCACCTAAAACTTTTGATGGATGCATTGCTGTAGTTAATCGAGTACACATATTAGACCATTTGTCTAATAATGATTGTAAGTCTTTTTCTAATTCGGCTACATTTTTGCCTTCGGCCACTGTTCTCACAATAACCCCAAATCCTTTTGGTTTAACAGCAAGAACTAATTTTTTTAGTCGATCTTTTTCTTCTTTTGAATCAATTTTTTGAGAAATTGAAACGCGATCAGAAAACGGAACTAAAACCAAATAACGTCCAGCGATAGAAAGTTCAGAACTTATTCGAGGACCTTTAGTTGAAATTGGTTCTTTAACTATTTGAACTAAAACTGATTGATTAGCACTTAACACATCGGTTATAGCACCATCTTTATCAATTTCTGGCTCAAAAGGAAAGTTTTTAAGAGTGAAATCTTTTAATTTACCTGCGCTTACAAGTTTTGTGAATTTCAAGAGAGTTGCTAAGTTTGGTCCCAAGTCATGATAATGCAAAAAAGCATCTTTATCAAATCCTACATTTACAAATGCAGCATTCAATCCTGGAACGGGTTTTCTAATTTTAGCGATAAAAATATCACCAACTTGAAAACCTTTTTCATCTTCCCTATCTCTGTGTAATTCAATTAATTTTCCATCTTTTAACAAGGCAAAATCTACTGTATTTGAACCAGATCTAATAATCAATTCTTTGTTCACACGGTACATTTTTATCCATACATATTTGTCTTGATATGTTTTAAAATTCAAACTTTATTTGAACTAAAAATACACAGGAAGAACCTTTTGTACAGATGGATTAAACATTAATTACAGGTATTATTACCCATTAATTTCTCTAAACCCTTACAGGATAAGGCATTTTCTGTTTAAAGAAATTGTTTTCAAAGAACATTCTAAAAAAAAGAAAAAAGTAGTTTAAAACTACTTTTTCTTTTTGTGACGGTTAGCTCTCGCTCTCTTTTTACGTTTGTGAGTCGCTACCTTATGTCTTTTTCTTTTTTTACCACTTGGCATAATCGTGTAGTTTTGAGTTAATACTTATTTAAATTTTTACTTCTGTGTTTGATTTGACACCTTCAACAAACACTTTAGCTGGCTTAAACGCTGGTATATTGTGAGCTGGAATCTTGATTGTTGTATTTTTCGATATGTTTCTACCTGTTTTTTCAGCTCTAGTTTTGATAATAAAACTACCGAAACCTCTTAAATACACATTATCACCACTTTCTAGAGAAGTTTTCACTTCTTCCATAAAAGTTTCCACTGTTGCTTGCACATCACCTTTCTCAAGCCCTAATTTCTCTGAAATCTTAGCTACAATGTCTGCTTTAGTCATTTCCTTTATAAATTAATTTGTTGTCCGTTTTTTCGAGAGTGCAAATATATTAATTAAAATTCCATTTTTCAACCATAACGGATTAAAATTTAAATATATAATTCTTTTATTTTTGCAAACACATATAAATCTCATGAGCTTCTCTACAATTTTAATCGATTGGTACCTTAAAAACAAACGCGAATTACCTTGGCGAAACACCACAAATCCATACCATATTTGGTTGTCTGAAATCATATTACAACAAACTCGAGTAAACCAAGGACTTCCTTATTTTGAATCTTTCACTTCAAATTTCCCTTCGATTAACGATTTAGCTAATGCGACTGAAGATGAAGTTTTGAAACTTTGGCAAGGACTAGGCTACTATTCTAGAGCACGAAATTTACACGCAACAGCTAAATTTATAAGTGCAAATTTAAACGGAATTTTCCCAAAACAATACGATGAAATCATAAAATTAAAAGGAATTGGTCCTTACACAGCGGCTGCAATTGCGTCATTTGCTTATAAAGAACAAGTTGCAGTTGTGGACGGAAATGTTTTTCGTGTAATTTCTCGTTATTTTGGAATATTTGATGACATCTCAACATCCAAAACTCGCAATGTTTTTCAAGATTTAGCCAATGAATTAATTTGCAAAAGCAATCCAGATTTGTTTAACCAAGCGATAATGGATTTCGGAGCAACTCAATGTACTCCAAAAAATCCAGATTGTTTGAATTGCGTTTTTCAAGAGAATTGTTTTGCTTTTCGAAATCAGAAAACAACAGAATTACCGGTTAAATTGGGAAAAACAAAAGTTAGTAATCGCTATTTTAATTTTATTATCTATAAAGATAAATCAGATTTCACGATAATTGAACAACGTGTTGAAAAAGGGATTTGGCAAAATTTATTTCAATTTCCACTAATCGAAACGTCGGAAAGTGTTGATTTAAAAAACATCAAATCATTGATTAACGAATCATTTCAGAACATAACAAAATTGAATCAAACTGAAATTATTCATAAATTATCACATCAAAAATTACACATCAATTTTTGGGAGTTGGAAGTTGATGAGATTTCAAACGAAAATAAAATTTCTATCGAAGATTTAAATACATTTGCATTTCCTATAGTGCTTTCGAATTTTATAAAATCGCACTATGAAATCTAAAAATCATTTTTTATATTTGAATCATAACATATAATTATGCACGGTACTTTAAACAAAGTTACATTGATTGGTCATTTAGGCGACGAAGTTAAAATGCACTATTTTGAAGGCGGAAATTCTATTGCACGCTTTTCTATTGCAACAAACGAGGTTTACATTAATAAAACTACAAACGAAAAAATTACTTCAACCGAATGGCACAATTTAGTTGTACGAAATAAAGCTGCAGAATTATGTGAGAAATATCTTTCTAAAGGTGATAAAATCTACATTGAAGGAAAAATCAGAACGCGTCAATGGCAAACCGAAGAAGGAATTACTAAACATACAACTGAAATTCAAGTAACGGAATTCATCTTTTTGAATACCAAAAAAGATATAGATGGTAAAAACAAAAGTCTAAAACACACCGTTGAAGATAAATTAGCCGATTTTGAAATCCCTAAAATATCTGAAATGGAAAATTTAGATAATTTACCCTTTTAATGTTTAACTTAAATCAATAAAATTGGACCCAGAACCCGCCAGATTATTTTTAGAAAACTCCATTTACATTATTCCTTTAGTAATTTTCGCTTTACTAATATTGGCTTTAATTGCCTTAATTTCAAGTACAGAAGTTGCTTATTTTTCAACTTCAAAACAAAAGTTTGAAAACTTAAATGAAAATTATCCGAAACAAGCTAACTTGTATCAAAAACTATTAGAACGTCCTGCAAAACTTCAAGCTACATTGAATTTAAGCTCGGTAATTTTTAAAATACTTTTCATTTTCAGTGTTATCGAAATCAAATTTCATTATTTTGATTTACACTTAACAACAACATTTTCTTATTTAATTACATTCATAATACTTTTCATTGGAATTGTATTTTTCGGAGAAATTTTCCCAAGAATGTATGCCTATAGAAATGTAAATCGTTTTATAAAATCAAGTGTAAAAACAATTTATACGTTAGATTTAATTTTATTTCCGATTGCATTTCCACTTCAAAAAATCAGTCAATACATAGCAAATAAATTTTCTAAAAACGATGATTCGTTTACTGTTGAACAACTTTCTCAGGCTTTAGAAATGACTGATTACAGCGAAACTTCAGAAGAAGAACAAAAAATATTAGAAGGAATCGCATCGTTTGGATTAACCGAAGTTTCTCAAGTTATGACACCAAGAATTGACATTTTTGCTTTAAGTACGAATGAAAGTTTAAGTGAAGTTCTTCCAAAAATTATTGAAAATGGTTATTCAAGAATTCCTGTTTACAATGATAATATTGACGAAATTGCAGGTGTTTTATTTATTAAAGATTTGATTCCGCATTTAAACAAGAAGTTTTTCAATTGGAAAACATTGCTTCGCGAAGCTTATTTTATTCCAGAAAACAAAAAACTTGATGATTTACTTAAAGATTTTCAAACACAGAAAAACCACTTAGCTGTTGTTGTGGATGAGTTTGGTGAAACCGCTGGAATCATAAGTTTAGAAGATATTCTTGAAGAAATTGTTGGTGAAATCACCGATGAATTCGATGAAGATGAAAAAATGTTCACCAAAATAGATTCTGAAAATTATTTGTTTGATGGAAAAATTTCGATGAAAGATTTTTATAGAATTGTACCTGTGGATGAAGATGAATTCGAATCCGAAAGAAAAGAAGCCGAATCATTGGCTGGATTTATTTTAGAACAAACAGAAATTTTTCCGAAGGTAAATGATGTTATTTCATTTGCAAACTGTAATTTTACCATCATTCAAGTGAATAAACGTAGATTGCAACAAATTAAAGTTACAATACAAACCAATGAAACAAATAACTAAAATAGCTTTTTTACTTTTTACTTCGGCTTTATTTTTAACAAGCTGTACCAAAGAAGCAAAACCAAAACCTGATAGTTTATTACGATTAGAATATCCAAATCCGGTTTATAAAAATTTTGATGAAACTTGTGCTTTTTCTTTTCAAAAAAACGAATTGAGCATTGTTGAACAAGAGAAAAACTGTGCTTTTAAAATCAATTATCCTAAATTAAAAGCAACCATTTATATGAATTACAAACCTGTAAATGGCGATTTAAATAAGCTTTTAAAAGATGCACAAAAACTAACTTATGACCATACCATAAAAGCTGATGGAATCATTGAACAACCTTTTGTAAACCCAGATAATAAAGTTTATGGAATGTTCTATGAAGTTGAAGGAGATGCTGCAACAAACGTTCAGTTTTATGCAACCGATAGCGTTAAAAACTTTGTAGTTGGTTCTTTATACTTTTATGCTAAACCAAATTATGATTCAATTTACCCAGCAGCAGCTTACATAAAAGATGATATTCGTCGAATTATGGAATCGATACAGTGGAAATAAAAAATGCTTTCAGTCTAATAAACTGAAAGCATTTTTTTATTAATACTCCTTCATTTCCATTGGTTCCAATGTTTTTCGATAATCTTCATATTCTTCATCTGTTTCTTCCAAAGGCACTTCTTCTTGTTTACCTAGTTTAATTTTCATATTATCTGAATTTCCAGTAATTGTCATCGGAATACCAATAACACCGAAAGGAGGTAAACCTAATCTAAAGCCAAGATTCATTCTCCCGTCTAACGTAACCTGACCTTGAATTCGAGGTCTAAATCCTGAAATTCTAAACTTGGTAGGTTCAATAGTCATCACATTGTTTTTAATTGATGTTTTCACTTCTACTCTAGAGGCTTTTGCATCATGTAAAGACTCAAAAGACGTTTTTTCTGAAACAGCATTAAACAACTTAAATCCTTTAAATTGAATATCCTCCAAAGTTAAAACACCATTTCCTACAACTGTCTTTAACTTCGGGAACATATTGTCATCCAAAACACCAGATAATGAATAATCCAAAGAAACTGTACCGAAAACATTTTTAGCAGCAGAAGCTAATTCTCTAAAAACAGCAATTTCATTGTAAGCTTTTTGAATATCGAAATCGTTTGCTTTAATCGTATAATCAAAATTAGCCATTCTTGGTGAAATAGGCTGATAAGAACCAGTCATTGAAAATTTACTTCCTATCAAATCAAAATTGGTTTTATTCAAATTTACCTTCCCTTTATTTACAGAAAGATTACCTTTAAAATTTGACAATTCAATGCCTTCAAAAAATACCTGATTTGCATTGGCATCTAAAACAAAATTAAAATTAGAAGGAATCATAATCACACCACTTGGATTACCCTTAGAAGCATTCACAACTGTATTATTTGAAGTTGGATTATTAAAAGCCATCAATTCATCTAGCATAAGTTTTTTTGCTTCTACAGTAACATTTCCGTTAAGCACGGCAGCATCATTAAAAACAAAATTCATATAATTAGAAACTTCTCCTCCTATTTTAAAAGAATTTGATGCGTATTTGGCATTTATATTATCTAAAAGAATTTTCTCTCGTTGAAATTTCAATTTTCCATTTTGGATAATAAAACTATTAGGAAACAAATCTGAATCTAAAAAAATATTTTTTAAATCAATAAAACCTCTATTTCTGACTGTTGAATTGTCTGAAGAAGTACCTTTTCCAAAAATGTTTAAATTCGCCTTAATCATTCCGTTTACATTGTAACCTTCAATGGCAAAAACACGATAAATTTTATTTAAATCTAAAGTACCTTGCGAATTAATCTTATAGGTAAGATTATTAAAATTATACAAATCAGCATCCAATTTAAATTTCTCTCCAGCTAACTTAAACGAAATCGGTAGTACTTCAATTTTCAAATCATTAATCGACCCTTTAGCAGAACTTACATTCATTTCAATATCAATATCTTCAATTGGTAACTCTGGAATATCGGTATATTTAAGGTATCCATTATCTAATTTCAGATGTGAATTACTAATCGGAAAAATGTTCTTCTTCGGTTCATAAGTTCCATTAGCTTTAAAATCAATTTTTAAATCACCTTTTACTTTGAAAGACTCAACTGGAAAAATAGAAGTAATATTCGCTAAATTTAAATTTGCTTTTAAATTAGTCTCTAATTGATAGTCTCGTAAATTATAAATTTTAGCGTATCCATCTATGAAATTATTAGATGCTTTTGCTTTTATTTGATTCACCAAAATAGCAGTATTTTCAAAAACTCCATCCAAATTTTTAATTTCAAAATCTGCGTAAATTTGCTCGATTGCCATCGGAAGTTCTTTCATTTTAAAATATCCGTTTGATAATTTAGCAATCATATTTGTTTTTGGAACAGAAGAAATAAATATTTGTTCGTTATTTCTAATTCCGACTTTTCTAGATTCATGAAGATAAGCACCATCAATATCTGCGTTTATTTCTAATAAACCTTTGATATCAAAAGCAGACAATCCGATAGCTTTTTGTAAAATAGCTAAATCTAATTTTGTCTCAATTTTCGATTTTATAGTTGTTGGCGCTTTAAAATCTAGATTTCCTTTTACAAATCCCTGATTTAAATCAAAATTAAAATCTGAAATATTGACTTCTAAATTTTCAGGCTTCAAACCTGGAATATTAATAAATGACTTTAAATTTAGATTTTTTAAAGGAAATTGTCCGTTGTTATAATTTATCAAACCATTTGAAACTTGAAGTATAAGTTTCAAATCCGGTTTCAAGTTCAAAGATTCATTCATTTTTCCTTTTAATGAAAAATCGAATGTTGAATTCCCTTCAATTTTTGTATTTTCATACCATTGTTGAAAATGAACCGGAACAAGCGAAAGCAAATCGGACAATTGATTGTTTTGAGATGAGATTTTTAAATCGAAATCAATTTCATTATTAGGTAATTTAATTCCACCATGAACTTCAAAAGGAAATTTAGCCAAAACGAATTTATTCTTATTGAATTTAAGACTTAAATTTTCTAAATCAATTTGCGTATCAACTTCAGCATTCAAGCTTTTTTTATCGATATAAATTGACTCATCGAAGGCAAAGAAAACTTCATGAATTTTAGTTTTAGCAGCTAAATCAATTTTATTTTCAATAAAACTTACTGAGCCTTTATAATTGAAATTTGAAGCCTTAAACAAGATTCTAGATTTCAAATCTTCATATACAAGATTCGTTTTGTTTATGTTTATCCTTTCGAAATTTAAATTTACCGAAGAATCTTCTTTAGGAGCCTCATCATCAGAAATAAAAATATCAAAATTTGAATTCCCTAAAGAATCTGTCTTAATTGAAATTTCTGCATCAGAAAGATATAACTGATTAAATGTGATTTTATCACCAAACAAACTAAACAAATCGATTCCTAACGAAATTTCGTTAGCTTTGATTAGATTTTGCTGAGGAAAATGTTCAGATCCACTAATTACAGTATTATCTAAACTCACAGTAAGATTTGGAAAATGGGTATAAAAAGAAAGATTAATGTTATCAAACTTAACATCTGACTTAATATAATCTTCAGCCAATTCATTTACACTTTTCGAAATGGTATCTTTAAAAAAATAAGGTAAAACATAAAGTAAAACAGCAAAACCTCCAACAGTCACCGCAAAAATTTTAAAAAAACTATTCGCCTTCAATTTAATTTTTTTGAAAAAAATCATATTTATTATTTGATTTACAAATATACAGCTCAAAAAAATAGATAAAAAAAATAATTCATATAGATTTAGTAGATTATTTATCTAATCGAAATTTTTAATAAAAATAACATTTGTCTAAATAAAAAATAAAAAAACGATTTTTATTTGTAATTTTATAAAGATTACAAACCTGACAAATACAATATTTAAAATGGAAAAAGAAAGAAACTTAAACAAATCTATTGAGTCAAATTCTACAAATAACGTAGCATTTAAATCATTTGAAGAACTTCAATACAAAGGAGAAAACGGAGTTGCTCCATTTGCTTGTACCACATTGATCGTAAAAGATAAAAACAACAATGTGTATCACGGAAGAGGAATGGAATTAACTTTTGGAGAAGGTTTGTCAAGTTTAACCTATTATCCAAAAGGTTATGTTTTCCAACATTTAGCTCCAGATCAAAGTAAAGGTTTACAATACACCGCTAAATATGCGGTAATGGCTGTTACAACTCCGATTAGTGCTTTTGACCCAAAATGTGCAATGGAAGGTTTCAATGATGCCGGATTGGCTTTCAGTTTGAATATGATGCCAGCTCCACCTTTAAAAGATTTAACTCCGGATCAATATCCAAATTCAGTTCCTTTTGCTTCTTTTGGAGAATATGTTTTAGCTGTTTTTGCTACTGTTGAAGAATTAAAAGCAGGAATTACACAAGGTGTTAATTTTTGGTCAGAATCTTTACAAATGTTAGGTGGTTTAAAAACACCTTTCCATTTTGCAGTTTATGACAAAACAGGCGGAAGTGTAGTAATTGAAGTTAAAAATGGTGCATTAATCGTTTATGATAATCCAACAGGAGTTATGACAAACGGTCCTGAATTCCCTTGGCATATCGAAAACTTAAACAACTATTCACATATGACTAATATTGAAACAGTTGTAGGTCAAGTTGGCGACGTGAAATTAAGACAACCAGATAGCGGAATTGCAACAAGTGTTTTACCATCTTCTGCAACTTCAGTTGGACGTTTTGTAAAAGCAGTTTATTATTCAGCATTTGCAAACCGAGTAGATAATCCAGATGTTCAACTTGCTGAATTAGGTCACGTAATGAACAACTTTGACCGTCCAAAAAACATCACTAAAGAATTAGCTGCTCCTGCTAAAGAAGATGGAACTCCAGCTAAATATATGACAGAATTCACACTTTGGGTTGTATTAACGGATTTATCTAGAGGTGAAATGCACGTTCGTTTATACGATAGCTTAAATTATCAAAAATTCACTTTCGAACAGTTCAAATCAAATACAGACGAAGTTTCAATACTTTTGAAATAAACTCATTATTTTCTATTAAAAATGCTTTCTACACTTTAGAAGGCATTTTTTTCACCCTTAGATTTAAAGACTTTTAAGAGAAAATATTCAAAAAAAATTGTCATTACCAAATTTTAGCTTTTGGCAAATAATAAAAACTTGTATCTAATTCATTTTGCCAAGGTGCTTGATAAAAATACCAAGATTCTGGAATGTTATCAAAATTTTTACTCATATTTTGTTCACCCCATTGATAGCTTACTTTATAATCAATGTCATCACTGGTAATCGTTCCAAATACGAATGGCGAACTTGTACCAGAAACTCCATTTGTATATTGAATTGCTTTTTCTATTTTAAGAGAAGCTCCTTTGGGAATTTCAAATATTGTTTCAATTTCGTTAATTTCTACAAAATTAGGAATAGATATCCAGTCAGGATCTTTGCTGTCTATTAAAAAATAAGGATAATTACTATGAAACACTTCAGCAGAATTTTTATACTTATAAAGAATTACATCATTGTTTAACACCACTGTTTTGCCTATCAATTCTTTATAAGGAACAAAGTTATTAAGGCTTGTAGATTTTGTTTTTATGGTTTGAAAAAGAAACAATGCAAATAATACGATTACTACAAAAACTACAATTCCGATTATCTTACCTGTTGACATATACTAATTTTATTATCAATTATTTGTTATCTTTTATTGTTTCAAATATCACTTCCAAATAAGGGGCAGTACTAGCTAAGTCATAAATTATTACTTCATCGTTTTTTAGTTGAATTTCCCGATACCTCCTAGTAGATTTTTCATCTTCAATGACAATTACATCGTAATCAGAAACTTTTCTTTCAGCTAAATTCTCGTTTTTGATAAAAGAAATAGATTGATTTATCGGATCTAGATAAATATTAAATCCATTTATTGAAAAATATGGATTATTATTATACTTATTACAATACGTTCTGGTCTGTCCTTGGTCTAAAACAAATTTTACAATAGTTTCAAAATCTGCTTTCGTTAATTCAACATTTTTTTCTGTATTATGCATATTTTCATTCACTAAAGGTTCATTTGTCTTTTGTGCAAACATCTTTTGATGAATACAAAAACTGAGTAGAAAACAGATTAAAATAAATCGCATAATTCATGGTTTATTGTTCACAACTACATCATCTGTTCGTTTGGAGTTTTTTTTTAACGAATATTAATTTTTTAAAAATTGTATATAGCCTTAGCATCAATAACTTAAAAACAAATTCTAGTAAACTTTAATAACTGATAATTAAAGATACGAATTTAAATAACTTGTAAGTTAATATTTCAAAAAAAATACCGCAAACAAATAGTTTACGGTATTTTGATTTCTATAAAAGAAAATTATTTATTCAATTTTCCACGAACATGATCCATCCAATCGTGGAATTTATGCATTTGTTCTTGAATGAAGGTTTCTTTTTTCTCCTCATTTTCGTCAATTGCATTTCCAGGAATGATGTGCTCGTAATATGTTCCTTTCATAATCTTACGAAGTAATCCTTCTCCAACGAATGATTCTCCATCATTTAAAGCTTTAGTTGCTTTTAATAAATGACGAATATCGTATTGCGATGGATAAACATCTGGCACTTGCTTGTTTAAATTCAATAATGAATAAACGGCAACACGTGCTGTACGAACCGAACTTTCCATTGTAAATACAACATCATTGTTCGTTTCAACAAACTGACCTACTAAACCTAAGTTAGTACATCCTTCTGGTACAATTGCAGGACGATCACCTTTGGCACGAGGCATAAACATCGATGTAATGTAAGGCATAAATGCAGTACGAACTTTCGTATTTTCGATTACATTATCCAATTGATCTTCGATACCTAAATGGTAACACAACTCAGCTAATATTTCGTTACCTGTACATTCTGGCATTGCTTTCTTCACATAGTTACCATCTTTGTCCATAAACAATGCATACACCCAAATTACCAAAATATCATCTGGTTGCGTTGGATAATGCGGTTGGCGATTACATGTAAAACTCATTAACCAATTAGAATCGGTAATGGTGATAATACCACCCGTTACTGTTTTACCAGAATATGGGTCGTTAACTGCATAACCTTTCAATTTCTCAACAAAAGCAGAAGGTTTACAAGTCAAAGTAGCTGACATCCAAGAAGATTTTTCAATATCGCCACAGAATTTCTCTGGACGACCAAAAACTTCAGATTTAGCAGCTAAGTTTTTCCACAATTTCCAACCTGCAGATTGTCCACTAGTAGAATTATCAATCTTTTGGATTGGTGCTTCTGTGTTATTTCCATAAGCCGAATCTTCTGTCATCGAACCTGTAGTCACGATTACATAATCTTCTGCTCCAATTACGATTTGAGCATCTTTCCCGTCTTGAATCGTTTCGATTGATTTTACAACCTTTTTTCCATCAGCAGCGATTTCTACATTCATATCGCTTACCAAAGTATTTAATTTCAATTGAACGCCTTTTTCAACCAAGAATTTACGCAATGGCTTGATGAACGTATCGTATTGATTGTATTTTGGGAATACCAAAGCTGATAAATCGTTCAAACCATCTAAATCGTGTAAGAAACGGTGCATATACAATTTGAATTCTAACAACGAATGCCATTGCTCGAAAGCAAACATCGTACGCCAAAACGTCCAGAAATTACTCTTTTTGAATGTATCAGAGAAGTAATCATCGATTGTTAAATCGTCTAATTCTTCTTTATTTTTCAATAATAATTTAACTAAAGCTAATTGGTCTTTTTTGTTTAAACCCAATTTACTAAAATCCTCAACAACACCTTTATTGCTGATTAAACGAGATTTAGAATAATTCGAATCGTTATCATTCAACAAACGGTACTCATCTAAAACGCTGTATGGATGTGGTAATTCAACCGCAGGAATATCTTGGAATAAATCCCAGAAATTCTCATAAGTCATATCCATTTCACGTCCACCACGAATTAAGTAACCATCTTCTGCATTACCTGAACCATCCATTGAACCACCTTCGATATGCAGTTGCTCGATGAAAGTGATGTTCTTTCCTGGAACCTGACCATCACGAATTAAATAATAAGCCGTTGACAAACCCGCAATACCACTTCCGATGATATAGAATTTACTATTATCAAAAGATTTATTTAAAACAGGTCTATTACGTTGGTAATTACCATTTTGATTTGCGTAAGGCATAGATCGCTCTGGACCATTGTGGATTACGTCTTTATTTGCATCTGGTTGATGATCTACATTATTGTAAAACTTCGATGCATTCAATACTTTGTCAAAATGTTTAGTTGTGTCTTTCATTATTTTCTTTGTTTTGGGTTAATGAAAATTATTTTTTAACGTCGTAACGTTTCATATATTTACTTATTAATATTGGAATTAGTAAAAACACTAAAGTTCCTACTATTAAAAATACTGTATAAAAAGTTGGACTACTAATTGGCAATTCTGAAGGTGGAATAAAACATAGAATTAAAGCAAAAACTACGGCTATAAAACCTACACCTCCAAAAATCATCATTCCATTTTTACCACCAGGAACTTTAAAAGGACGCGGTAAATCGGGTTGTGTTTTTCTTAATCGGATTCCTGCTAAATACATTAAAACATACATTACTAAATAAAGAGTCGCATTTAATGAACTCAACAAGAAGAAAGCTACGTTTACGTTATCCATAAAAAAGTATAGGGAACATAAAATCGTAACAATAACACCTTGTAGTAAGATAATGTTTATTTGAACGCCATTTTTATCTACAACCGCCATAAACTTAGGTAATTCATTATCTTTCGCTGTATAAAGCAACGATTTACTAGGACCTGAAATCCACGCGATAACACTCGCCGCGCAACCAATCACAACTAAAACAGCCATAACATTGGTTAACCAGCTTAAATCATAACGTGCAAATCCCATTTGGAAGGCGTCCATTACTCCAGAATCTAATTCGATTTTATCGTATGGAAGAATCACAGAAACCGCATATGCACCAACTCCAAGCACCACAAAGCACAAAAATGAAGCAATAAAAATAGCTTTTGGATATTGTGTTTTTGGCTTATCTAATTCATTAGCGTGCACTGCTAAAGCTTCGATTCCAGAAAATAATAAGATAATAGTAGAAAGGAAAACGATACTTCCGATGCTTGTAAGATGAGGAATAAAACGGGGTGTTGTAACTCCGTTTATGGTTTGTGCAATTTCAGTTTGAGCAGCTGGAATTGGATTTTTATCAATCATCCAATAAATAGCCAAACCAATTAAAATTACCAAGGGAACCATTGTTCCCCAAATAAATCCAACACTCGAAAGTTTTGGGATTTTTGTTGGAGCTTTTAATGAAATCCAAGTCGAAATCCAATAAATAATAATAGTAGCCCCACCTATAAATTTACCGTTTGTAGCCAATTCTGGCATTCCAATGATATAGAAAATTGCTGCCGAACCAAATGTAATGGTAATCGGATACCAAACAATATTTTGAATCCATTGCATAAAAACAGCAACAAATCCAACGCGTTTATTGTAAGCTTCCTTTACCCAAGTATAAACCCCACCACCTTTATCTGCAAAAGTCGTTCCTAATTCGGCACTCACTAGAGCAGCTGGAACTAAGAAAAAAACAGCGGCGAATGCCATATAAACAAACATCGTCAATTCCACTTGGGACATCAAAGGAACACCACGTAAACTCATTACCGCAGCAGTGGTCATCAAGATTAATTGCATAACGGTCATTCTACTCACTTTTGGAGCAGAATTTCCGTTACCAGAATTATTTTGGTTTGAATCAGCCATAAATAATTTTATGATTTAGATTAGTGTTTAAAATTTCCTGCTTCAGCTTCTGTCATTGCTACTGCAACCGGATGGTTTTTGAAGTATTCAATACAAGATTTTAAATCAGTTAATAATAAATCTGCCATATCGTGGCTAAATCCGTGGCGAATTAATACACGTTGAATCACCATATCTTGACAATCTGTTGGTAAAGAATATGAAGCAACTTGCCATCCGCGTGAACGTAATTTGTCTGTTAAATCATATAAAGAGAAACCTGGGTTTACACCTTCTTTAAGCATCCAACAAGCTCCTGGAATTCCGCCAACTCCATCATAAAGAATATCGAATAAACCGATTTTTTCGATTTCTTTTGCGATGTATTGACCGTGGTCTGCACATGTTTGTTGAATTCTTTCGTATCCTTCACGACCGTGACGTAAGAAATTGAAATATTGAGAGATAACTTGTCCACCTGGGCGAGAGAAATTCAAAGCAAAAGTTGGCATTTCTCCGCCTAAGTAATTTACGTTGAAGATTAATTCTTCTGGTAAATCTTTTTCTTCTCTCCAGATAATCCATCCCACACCAATTGGCGATAAACCAAATTTGTGACCTGATGTATTGATTGATTTTACTCTTGGTAATCTAAAATCCCATTCTAGATCTTTTTGGATAAATGGCGCTAAGAATCCACCACTAGCTCCGTCAACGTGAATTGGAATATCTAAACCAGTTTCGGCTTGTAGTTTATCTAAAGCATCATTGATTTCTTTTACATTTTCATATTGTAGAGTAAATGTAACTCCTAAAGTTGGTACAACTCCAATCGTATTTTCATCTACACGTTTTAGAACTTCTTCAGCGTTCATTAATAAACGACCGTGTTCCATTGGAATTTGACGAATTTCTACATCGAAATAACGTGCAAATTTCTCCCAACAAACCTGAACTGGACCAGTAATGATATTTGGTTTGTCTGTAGATTTCCCTTCAGCTTGACGTTTTTTTCTCCAATTCCACTTCATCGCTAAACCACCCAACATCGCAGCCTCACTAGAACCTGTAGTTGAACAACCTAAAGTAGTTGCACTTGCAGGAGAATTCCATAAATCAGCCAAAATATGTACACATCGCGATTCGATTTCAGCAGTTTGTGGATATTCATCTTTATCAATCATATTCTTCACAATGCATTGATCCATAATTTCTCTGGTTGCATTATCTGTGTATGTTTGACAAAAAGTCGATAAATTCTGCTTAGCATTTCCATCTAACAACAATTCATCAAGAATCAAATCTTTGATTAATTCAGGATCATTAGAAGTTTCAGAAATCGCAAACTTTTTTAAAGAAGTTTTGGAGTCATTTTGTGTATATAAATCATATACACTTTCGGCCAATTCCTTGTTTACTTTGTGTGTTGCCATAATTTAGATTTTTTAAAAAATTATTTTTCTTAAAAATACTAAATCCATCACAACAAAACAATAAAAAAATCATAAAAAAATACAATTTAGCTATAAAATAAGATGAAAAATTATAAAAACAAAATATAAGACATAATAATTATCTACTTTTCAAAAAAAAATGTTCTTTTTTAAATATTGTATATTTTATAATAGTATTAGAAAAAAATATGACAAAAACAATGAATTCACTCATCTTAACAGAAACATAAACTAGTGTTTAAAAAAAAATAAAAAAAGAATTCATATAAAAACATTAATAAACGAAACAAAACAATTATATCAGAATATTAACTGAATATTTTAAATCGTCAAAAAATGAATTTTAAACAAAGTAAACAGCATTTTTTACAGTAAACAAACCAAAAAAATAGGATTAACAATCATTTTTGACTAATTTTACATAGAATTTCTAACTTAAAAAATATGAAAAAAGGATTTTTATACAAAGCGACAATGCTTTTAACTGCGACATTTTTATTTGGAAATATCCAAGAAGCAGATGCATGTACACGAGTTGTCTATAAAGGAGCAAACAACACCATCATTACCGCAAGGTCGATGGATTGGAAAGACGAAATTGATGCTAACTTATGGATTTTCCCTCGTAATATGGAACGTTCTGGAAATGTTGGTCCGAATTCTTTAACTTGGAGTTCTAAATATGGAAGCGTAATTACGAGTGCTTGGGATATAGCTACAACTGATGGAATAAATGAAAAAGGTTTAGTTGCAAATATTCTTTGGCTAGTTGAAACGGAATATCCAAAATTCAATCCGAATGGTTCAAAACCTGGATTAACCATTTCTGCTTGGGCTCAATATGTTTTAGATAATTTTGCTACTGTTGATGAAGCGGTTAAAGCTTTTGAAAAAGATGAATTTGTAGTGGTTTCTGATTATCTACCAGGAACGCAAAAATATGCTACATTACACTTATCTATTTCGGATGCTTCTGGAGACAATGCTATTTTTGAATATGTTAATGGAAAACTAAATATTCATCATAACCAAACCTATACAGTTATGACGAATTCTCCAATTTTTAATGACCAATTAGCTATTAATAAATATTGGGAAGGAATTCCTGGAACCGAAATGCTACCAGGAACAAACCGTGCTGCTGACCGTTTTGCAAGAGCTTCATATTATATCAAAGCAATTCCACAAGAAGCAGATACAAGAACTTCAATCGCAAGTGTATTCAGCGTAATTAGAAACTGTTCGGTACCTTATGGAATATCTTCAGAAGCAGAACCAAATATTTCTTCTACACGTTGGAGATCGGTTGCTGATCAGAAAAACTTAATGTATTTCTTTGAAACTGTAAAAACACCAAATACATTTTGGGTTGATTTAAATAAAATTGATTTCGGCAAAAAAGGAAAAGTAAAAAAATTAAGCGTTAGTCATAACGAAACGTATTCTGGAGAAACTTCTGCCTTGTTTAAAGACAGTAAGCCATTTACTTTCTTAGGAATATAATCTAACTAAAGTTGTTTTTAAACTGTAATTATTCTCAGATTTAAAAACAACTTTTTTTATACAAAAACTCAGATTTATTTAGAAAAAGCTATGAAAAAAATCAAATTTCTATTAATCAGTTTATTTTTAACAACAACAGTTCAATCAATACAAGCACAAACAGATAATGATTCACTTGAAATTAGTTTCAGACCTTATGCAAGTTTCCGAGGACATTTAGCTGTTTACGATAATGAAATCGCTTTACAAGAAAATGTTTCACGTGTTGGAGCAAAGATTGGAATTAAAAAAGGGAATCTAACATTTCTGGCTGCAACGGAATTACACCTTAGTCTTTTTCAGGGCGGTGCGAGCTTTAATGTTGATGGAAATGAAAACAATGATTTTTTAGATGTTACTACAGTAAAAAATAATCAGGCATTTACAAACAGAATTGGGTATATCGGTTTTGATTTCGAAAAATACGGAACGCTAACTTTCGGAAAACAATGGAGTGTTTATTACGATGTTGCTTCATATACCGACCAATTTACAATTTTTGGAGGGAGAGCATCTGCAACTTATATTGGCGGAACTGATGGCGGTTCGTCCGGAACAGGACGCGCAAATCAATCTGTAATTTATCGAAATCAATTTGGTGATTTTTATCTTGGCGCACAAGCTCAAGTTCGCGGTGGAGATAACAATCATTTTATTGATGGTTTTGGATTTTCAGCTCAATACCAAATCGTAAAGGAAATTTTTATTGGAGCTTCGTTTAATCGAGCTTTTTTAAGTAATGAATTAATCAACCAACATCGAATTATTGGATTAGATGGTCAACCAACTTATTATTCGGCTGGAATTAAATATCTTGGCGAGAAATTAACTTTGAGTGTTTTAGGAGCTGTTGAAAAAAACGGTGATTTTTCTCAAGGTGCATACTTTAATTCAAACAATGATTTGATAAATCCGACTGTGGTTTTTGACGCCAAAGGTTTTGAGTTTTTTGCGAACTATCAATTTAAAGATTTTTCAGTTCACGGAGGTTACAACTTATATATTCCAGATAGAAAAAATATAGAAACAGAAAATAATCAAATTCCAGTGAGTTCGAATTTCAAAGTAAATGATGTCATTTTCGGATTGAATTACCAACCTCTAAAATTCATACAAGTTTATGCCGAGCAAAGATTATCATTTGGTCGAAATGCTTTAAATGTAAAAGACCAAAGTGTATTTGCTGTAGGAATGAAAATCGATATTTCAAAAACGTTCAACACAAAGATAAACGCGAAATAATATTTTTTTTACTTAAAATATCAAAACCTCAGAAAATCAATTTTGAAATTCTGAGGTTTTTTTATTTATAAACCAATCTATTAACAATAAAATGAAATGCTTTTTAGTTATGAATCATAATACGTATATTTAGTTAAACTAAACCAATCCTTATGAAAAAAATAATTCAAATCGTATTTCTATTTTGTGCTTTAATTACGTTCACAAAAAGTAATGCGCAAAATAGTGGAATTCCGAAACTAGAAATTCAATCAAAAGAATATAAAAATTCGGTTGCTTTGGAATCGATGCAAATCAATGTTGAAATTTTTGGAAATCTTGCAAAAACGACTTCAACATTAGTTTTCAAAAACAATTCAAATCGGGTTTTGGAAGGTAATCTAACCTTTCCATTACCCGAAAACACAACGGTTAGCAGTTATGCAATTGACATAAATGGGAAACTTAGAAATGCAGTTCCTGTTCCAAAAGAACGAGCAACTGAAGTTTTTGAAAGCATTCAGAAACGAAATGTTGACCCAGGAATTATCGAAAAAGTAGAAGGAAATAATTTCAAAACCCGAATATCACCTATTCCTGCAAATGGAACCAGAACCATTCAAATTGCGTATTATCAAGAATTAAATTTAGAAAACAACAACTATCAATATCATTTACCTTTAGATTCGTCTGAAAAAATTGCCCAGTTTGATTTAACGGTTAAAGTTTTTCAAGCTTCGGAAAAGCCAAAGTTAATTGAAGCACCAGATAGAACTTTTACATTCTCAGAAAATAGCAATGTCTATGAAGCTAGTTTATCTAAAACTGATTTTTCTATTTCGAAATCTTTAACGATTCAATTACCAAAAGCAGAAAACAAGATTGAAGCATTTACTCAAAAAAATACCGATGGTTCGATGTATTTTTACGCGAATACGATCATAAATAGTAAATCAGAATCTAAAATTTGGTCAAATAATTTGGGTATTATTTGGGATAATTCGCTTAGTGGTTTGAAACGAAATCACACCAAAGAATTAGAATTATTAGGGAAAATTATTCAACAGCAAAAAAACTTAACCATTGAAGTTGTTTTACTGAATATTCAATTAGAAAAAGGAAAAACATTCCAAATTAAAAACGGCGAATGGTCAGAATTGAAAAATTATCTTGAAAAAACAGTTTATGATGGCGCAACAAATTATGCAGTTATTAATCCATCGAAACTTACAGCGAACGAATATCTAATGTTTTCTGATGGAATTTCAACCTTTGGTCCGAACCAATTCAAATCAAACAAACCCATTTACACGATTGCATCTGCTGTGACTTCAAACTTTGGTATTCTAAATAATATTGCTAAGAAAAATCTTGGGAAATTCATAAACCTATCTGAAATGTCGGTTGAAAAAGCATATCAGAAAATCAATGTAAACAACTTACAATTTATTGGAATAAAAGACAAAAATGTAACCGAAGTTTATCCGCCAATCGGAACCGAAATCGAGAAAGATTTTGCTGTAACTGGAATTTGTCCTTCAAACTTAAATACTATTGTTGTAGAATTTGGAAGAAATGGAAAAGTTCTTTTCACTAAAGAAATCGATTTGAAAAACGCATCAAAAACTTTTGAAATTAGTAAAGTTTGGGCACAAAACAAGGTGAATTATTTAGAACAAAATCCAGATGAAAACAAAGAAGATATATTAGAAATTGGAAATCAATTTGGAATTGTGACTTCAAACACCAGCTTGATTGTCTTGGAAGATGTTTATGATTATGTAAGATATAAAATCAATCCACCTGACGAATTAAAAGTTGAATATGACCAAATCGTTAAAAACAATCGCGACAATATTGCTAATGAAAATAAAAATTTGGTAGATGCAGCTATTCAAACAACAGAAGATTTAAAAAAATGGTGGAATACCGATTATTCAAAAATTAAGAAAAAATATCCAGTTCCTGCTAAAGAAATCGGTCCAACCGGAAATCAAGCTCTAAGAATGATGGCTGTTCAAAACGAAGCTCCACAAGCAGATATGATTGCAGCTGTCGAAGCCGCAGAGGAACAAGCAAGTTCAAGCTCACAAGTAGCAAGAACTGTTCAAAATGAAAGCGTAGCAACAATGGATGCCGTTGTTATGGAATCAGCTGGTTCATCAGACAGAAAGAAGGAATCTAAACCAAACAGAAACTACGTTCCTGAAATCAAAACCTTTGATATAAAATCAGACAAAGATTACGTTAAACTAATAGAAACTTCTAAAAGTCCGTACGAAACTTATTTAGAATTACGAGAAACGTATCAAGAAACTCCGAGTTTTTATTATGATGTTGCGACCTACTTCATACAACAAAAAGATAAAGAAACAGGTACAAAGATTTTGAGTTCAATTGCAGAACTAGGTTTGGAAAATGCCGAATTATACAAACTTTTAGCTTATAAATTAAAAGAATTAGAAATGTATGAAACGGAACTATTTATCGCTGAAAAAGTTTTAAAATCTCGCCCGTTTGATGTACAAAGTCATCGCGATTATGCATTGGCATTACAAGATAACAAACGTTATCAAGAAGCTTTAGACCATTTATATCAAACGATTACAAATTCGTATGATGCGGAATTTTCTCGTAGAAATAAAAATATTTCTGAAATATTGATTCCTGAAATCAACAATTTAATATCGCTTTACGGTAATAAATTAGACCTTTCGAAAATAGATAAAAGAATGATTGCAGATATTCCGGTGGATATTCGTGTGGTAATAAATTGGAACAAAGACAACACAGATATTGATTTGTGGATTGAAGACCCAAATGGCGAAACATGTTATTACGGAAGTCCGACCACTCAAATTGGTGGAAGAATGAGTAACGACATTACACGTGGTTTCGGACCTGAACAATTTATGCTCAAAAAAGCTGTCAAAGGAAAATATAAAATTAAGACAAATTTCTTTGGTGAAAATCAAATGTCGCTTTCTGGACCAACAACAATTTCGGCAGAAATATATTTGATGTACAGTTCAGGAAAAGAAATTCGAAGTCTGATTACTTTCCAAAACGGCAAACCCGACCGAGGTGATGACAAAATCTTGATTGGTGAGTTTGAGTTTTAAAATCTAAAAAGCGTCTTAATTTTTAAATAAATTAAGACGCTTTTTTAGTTACAAAAAAACCTCAGAACAAATCTGAGGCTAATATTTTAATTTTATAGTGCTGCTTTATAGCAGAATGTATAAAGGGGCACTTTTACTATGCAAAGGTAGAAATAATTTTAAACCTTAAAAATTATTTAAGAGTTATAACCTCGACTGGATTCAAACCTATGACCTTTTGTATTCAAAAAAAGTTTATCAAACTAGATTCAAATTTTGTAGATTGAATGACTAACTAAAAACTTATTATGAAATTAAAATATATTTTAAATTATTTATCAATCGAATAATTTAATAAAATTTAGTTAAATGATTTTGCTGTTATTACAAGTATTAATGAGCCTGTTAAATCCCATCTTTTAAATACAATTGATAAAAACCATATTAAAAGGAATGTTTCTAACCTGAGTTCGATTAATAAATCAAGAAAAATAGTTGGTAAAAAAAAGAAATAGTTGTATATTTAACTTTCTGAATTTTAAATACTTAACAACTATTT